>ERZ808040.1427-NODE-1427-length-16020-cov-4.390453_pt1 | contig 16020 bp, 17 predicted proteins | sample MGYA00380191_ERZ808040 | MGnify/ENA primary metagenome ERZ808040 (study PRJEB31490, sample SAMN06133395) | mouse gut metagenome | isolation source: J6 | host: mice | place: China: Chengdu | collected 2015-05 ... | reverse complement strand
ACAGTGCTTATCGGATATTTGGCTATGAAACAGGAATGTAAATTATAGGAGGATCAAGATTGAAAATTAAAATTTTCAATCGCGGGATTTGTGTCTGCGCGTTGCCTGCCACAAACTCGTTTCATGCGACGTCTCAACATAGTTGAGACAAAAGCAGCGCAGAAATGGAGAAAACTATGAAAAAGATAATCGCCGGGATAGGATTTGAAATTACAGGCGTATTGATGGTGTTATTTTCGGCTTTGATCGCAAGTATGAATCTGGAAAATACCACTGAGTGGTATACCCATTTGGGCAGATATTGGCAGACGGTATATAATCTGGGTTTGATCCCGGTACAGATCACGGGCTGCGTGCTGTTGATCGCCGGCATCGCATTTTCCCTGTGGGGCGCACTTGCAAAATCATGAGAGGCCGCAATGGCCTCTCTGTAAGTTCTATTTTGCCTTAAATCAGTCTTTTGGTTTCCTGTGTTCACGGATATAAATATTGCATACCTGTATGATCTTGATCCCGACATAAATAAGAAAAATACTCGCCAGGGTCACTGCAACCAAAAATATTATTTGAAAAACAGGAAGCAGGCCTGTGCTCATTTTGTATGTATATGTATTTATCACGTCCATTATTTTTTTCCTGCCTTTCTTCTTTTATTCTGTTTCTCAAAAACTGCTCATGTAAAATCATCATAGACTGCACTGAACGAAGGGACTTTCCAAAAGATCCATAACTCCGCTCCTCCTACTCGAGTTCCACCGTCGCCGGCGGTTTCCCGGTGCAGTCATACAGCACACGATTGACTCCCTTCACCTCATTCACAATCCGGTTCGTCACCTTCCCCAGTACCTCCCAGGGAATCTGCGCCGCCTCCGCCGTCATGAAATCACTGGTCTCCACCGCCCGCAGCGCCACCGCATAGTCATAGGTTCTCTCATCTCCCATCACCCCCACGGAACGCATATTGGTCAGGGCCGCAAAATACTGTCCCAGCCCCTGGTCCACGCCTGCCTTTGCGATCTCTTCACGATAGATATAGTCCGCGTCCTGCACCATTCTCACTTTTTCGGCCGTCACCTCACCGATGATGCGAACACCCAGTCCCGGTCCCGGAAAAGGCTGCCGGAACACGAGATGCTCCGGCATCCCCAGCTCCAGCCCTGCCTTCCTGACCTCATCTTTGAAAAGCATTCTGAGCGGTTCTATGATTTCCTTGAAATCCACATAGTCCGGCAGGCCGCCTACATTGTGATGAGATTTGATCACTGCCGACTTGCCAAGCCCCGACTCGATCACATCCGGGTAGATCGTCCCCTGCACGAGAAAATCCACCGCACCGATCTTTTTCGCCTCTTCCTCAAAGACACGGATAAATTCCTCCCCGATGATCTTCCGCTTCTGCTCCGGTTCCGTCACCCCGGCCAGTTTCTCATAGAAACGTTCCTGCGCATTGACCCGGATGAAATTCAAATCATAAGGTCCGGCGGGCCCGAATACGGCCTCCACCTCATCCCCTTCATTTTTACGCAGCAGACCGTGATCCACGAAAACACAAGTCAGCTGTTTCCCTACCGCCCTGGCCAGAAGCACAGCCGCCACGGAAGAATCCACCCCGCCGGAGAGCGCACACAGCACCCTGCCTGTTCCAACTTTAGTTCGGATGGCCTGAATTGTCGTTTCTACAAAGGCGTCCATCTTCCAGTCGCCTCTGCAGCCGCATATATTCAGCACAAAATTCCGCAGCATGGTCATCCCTTCCACGGTATGCATCACTTCCGGATGAAACTGCACCGCATACAGCTTTCTCTCAGGGCATTCCATAGCCGCAACGGGACAGACCGGCGTATGCGCCGTCACCGTAAAATCCGCCGGCGCCTTTTCTATATAATCGGTATGGCTCATCCAGCAGATGGTTTTCCCGGCTACCCCTGCGAACAGAGCCGCATTCTGATCCACTATAACCTCGGTCTTCCCATATTCGCTGACCGGAGCGCTCGTCACCCTGCCGCCCAGCAGATGCGCCATAAGCTGAGAACCGTAGCAGATTCCCAGAACAGGAATCCCCAGCTCGAAAATCTCTTTCTCACAAAGCACGGCCCCTTCCCCATACACGCTGTTTGGTCCGCCGGTAAAAATAATGCCCCTGGGGTTCATTTTCCTGATCTGCTCCAGACTCAGATCATACGGATGCACCTCACAATAGACATTGCATTCTCTGACCCTTCTCGCGATCAACTGATTGTACTGCCCGCCGAAATCCAATACGATAACCGTTTCTCTTTCCATGTATACTCTCCGTTTCCTGTTCCTGTTTTTTCTACGCTTTCTCTGTCTTTTACCTTTGCCGTATCTTTGGCCTTTTCTTCCTGTCCTTTACGCACGCCGTACTGCGCTTTATCTTTTGCCCTTCATCGCCCGTTCCCACTTGCCGCTGCGGAACCTGAGCCAATAGCAGCAGCCGCGGAACATCCAGTCGATCGTCATGGCGATCCAGATGCCGATCAGCCCCAGCTGGAACACATTACTGAAAAAGTACGCCGTGCCGATCCGAAACACCCACATGGATACAATGGAGATTCCCATCGTCCACATCACATCCCCCGCCGCCCGCAGGGTATTGGGCAGGGTAAACGACGGCACCCATGCAAACATGCACATAAAAGCATGGAAGCGTATAACCTGTACCGCCAGCGCTTCCGTCTCCGGCGTCAACCGGTAGAGCATAAGCATGATCCGGCACAAAAGGATCATCGCCACCGACACCGCGATCATACACACACTCGTCAGGCGCATCAGCTTTTTCGTATAGATTCTTGTCTGTTCATAGTCTCCCGCACCGATACAATAGGAGGCCACTGACAAAAGAGCCAGATTGATCGCCATTCCCGGCAGAATATTAAAGTTTGCGATCGTGCCGCAGACCGCATTGGCGGCAATCGCCGACGTGCCGAAAGTGGATACCAGACTTAAGAGCAGTATCTTCCCCAGCTGAAAAAGGCTGTTCTCCAAGCCGTTTGGCACTCCGATGTAAAGAATCCTTTTGATCAGCCCGAAGTTCATCCTTGCAGTTACCCGATTCCTGAAATGAATCACCCTGTCTTCCTGAAAAAGCAGATAAAAGATCAGGAGCGCCGCAACCGTTCTCGACACCGTAGTAGAGATAGCCGCTCCCGCTACACCCATCTTGAAGACAAAGATCAGCGTTGCATTGCCGACCAGATTCAATAGATTCATGAGCAACGATATGTACATTGTGATTTTGGAATTCCCCATGGCCCGAAAAAGCGCGGCACAGCCATTATAAAGCGCCAGCGGACAGATGGAAAGTCCCGTGATGATCAGATATGTGGTGGCGCTCGCCATGACTCCGGCCTCCACCTGCCCGAAGATCGCCCGCAGGATTGTCTTGTGTGCACCGATCAACACCACCGTTGTCAAGGCAGAGGCATAGAGCAGGAAAAGGACCATCTGCCACGCAGACCGTCCCGCCTCTTCTTCTCTGCGCTGTCCAAGGGCATGTCCTGCCACCACGGCGCCGCCGGTGGCGAGTGCCGAAAAAACCTGAATGACCAGGATGTTGATATTATCCACCAACGAAACACCCGACACCGCCGCCTCTCCCACGCCGGAAATCATAACAGTATCCAGCATACCGACCAAAATAGCCAGAAGCTGTTCCATGATCAATGGCAGGATCAGTTTCCTGAGATCCGCATTGCTGTATATTGTCCCCTGTGCTTCTTTTTCCTTTTCCTTCGTGTGCATCACCATCAACGTCCTTGTTTAGATTTAAAATGATTCTTAACCTATTCTATGCCCATCCGGTCTTAATGTAAAGTGGAAACAGAAGTCTTTATCTCTTTTCCATCATTAACATACATGCTGATGCAGATATTTTTCTCTCGTCGCCAGTCCACCGCGGATATGCCTCTCCGACTTGTTAACGTCGAGTACCTTTCTCGCTTCTGCCGCCAGTGACGGGTTCAACTGTGCAAGACGATCTGTAACGTCTTTATGTACCGTAGACTTGGAGATTCCGAATTCCTTCGCCGTCTGTCTCACCGTAGCATTATTCTCAATGATATAATTGGCAATCTGAATTGCACGCTCCTCAATATACTCTTTCAAATGGAATATTGGGGTAGCTTTCTTTCATTTCATCCGATAATCTGTTGGCAGGCTCTCCAATCTGTATGATACACATGATACACATATTACACGAATACTGAAAAGAAATATCTGTTTTATATTTTTCAAAATCCCAGACTGCTTCACGAAAAGCCCAGGTAAACTCCCCCTCATTTCGCCCGAAACCCATCCTCGATCCGCTCCCCGATCAGCGTGCTCCGCTCCAGCATCGGTTTATAGCACGTCCCGGGAAAGACATGATAACTGTTGATCTCCTCCCCCGTGGAGAAATAGACCGTGTTTCCATTGATCTCACAGCTGTCCATACTGCCGCGGTCGTAATCCTTCTGTTCGATATAATAAGGCTCCCGCAGATTCTGCTTGACAAAGACACCGGCCTCCGTCACATACTGGTCCCAGTAAGGGCTCAGCGACACCAGAATGCCAAACACCAGACTCCCCGCCACAATACTGCACAGTCCCTGCTTCCTCTCGCCCAGATAATCTCCCACGGCAAGCATGACCACCGCAATCAGAAAGGCCAGCCCGTAGCGGATAAAGGGCGCTACCAAAAACCACACAAGAACATTCCCCCACACGGCCAGATGCAGTACCGCCATCTGCGGCCGGATCTTCTGCTTCCTGTAGAGCCTCATCCCCACCATCAGAAGCTGCAGCGCCGTCCCCAGCAAAACTCCGCCGAGGAACATCTTTTCATAGCGGAACTGATGCTCCCACCAGACCGGCAGCCACTCATAAAGCGGCATGTCCACTTTCTCCACATCATACAGGCAGCGCCCCCAGACCTTGATCTGGTCGGCATCGTGCACAAGATATTCCAGCGGAATCTTCCACGGCACCTTGAAAAGGTCAATCCCTTCAAAGGGATAGAGCAGCCATCCCGAGATCAGATAATTCCTCACCAGAAAAGGGCACAATACCACACAACCGCCAAAAAGACAGATTCCGATCTCCCTCCACCGTTTCTCCCGGATCAGGCACCAGGCTGGATAAAGACCGATCAGAACGAGCAGGCAGGAGGAAAATTTCAAGGTGGCCGCGAAGACCGCCGCTACCGTAAGCAGGCAGTAAACCGTAAGATCTGAACCTTTTTCAAAAAAGTTTTCGCACCAGGCGGTAATGATAAACAGTGCAAAAAACATCGTTGCATAATCTGTAGCCGGCGACATGCTGCGCGTCACATTCACCAGTGTGTAGAGCAGAATCCCGATCCGCATCATATCCGCAACATGCGCTTTATGCTGCCTGAACGCCCGCAGTCCGTGGAACGCATACAGGCACATCACCGTTTCCAGAAACCCCGTCGTGGTGTGAAGGGAACTTCCAAGCAGCCATTTCAGGCTGAATATGGACGCAAATGCCAGACAGGAACTGTTATAGGCATAGTGCAGCTGCAGATTCCCAATCCCTTTGACCAGACCATATTCTTCATAGATCCGGATCGCTGCCGCGTGGTAGATGTTCGTATCCGTATGGAATTCCCCTCTGGATGTAAAAAAGGCGATCAGCAGCACAAAGCAGCAATAGAAAAACCCTTCCCAGGAACACAACACCGGACGATACGTCTGCCAGAGCTGCCAGACCGTGCTGCGATTGCGATACCCGCATACCAGCGCCGTCGCCACAAGCACCGCATGCGCCCACAGGCCGATCTTTGCAAAAATACTGAAAAACTGCGCATAGACGGTGATCCCGATGATGCCCGTCACAAGATATAATGTCACGGAAAAACGTCTGTTCCGCACAGGACTCAACGTACCGATCCCGATCAGCGTACAGATCAAAAACATATAGACCCAGCTTAAAACAATGACTGCCACTTAAATCGCCCCTTTTTCTCTGTCTGTTTTCTCTGTATATGCGTAATATACGAATGCAGTGCTTCCCCCGTCATTTATCCCCTGTCATAGATTCTGTCATTGGCCTTATTATTATTCCAGAATAGCACCCAAACCTTACAGAAACATTACATTTACATTTCAATTTTGTTATTTTATTGTTTTATACCTGCAGCGCTGTCCACACAGTCAGTCATCTACAGACGAAAAGAAGTGCAGTCTCCGGATTTCTCCGCAGTTCTGCACTTCTTTCCCGTCTGCCCGATGGCATCTGTTCAATTACTATCTCTTCTATATAATATTTGTTTTAGTAATATCTTTTCTATATGATATCTGTTCTATATAACATCTGCTCTATTATCCCCGTATCTTTCCTGTTGTCTGCGCTACACGATCCTTCTGACGGTGATAATACTGCGGTACGTCGCCGACGTGATCTTAATGCCGGTCCGCTCCGTACTGGCGTGGACGATCTGGCCGTTGCCGATGTAGATGCCCACATGTCCGCCATAGTAAATGATATCTCCGGGCTGGGCCTCCGCGTAAGATACCGCTGTTCCTGCTCCTGACTGTGCGTAAGAGCTTCTCGGCAGGGAATAGCCGAAGTTCTTATAGACCGCCAGCACAAAACCGGAACAGTCTGCCCCATTGGTCAGGCTTGTGCCGCCTGCCACATAGGGATTACCGATAAACTGACAGGCAAATCTCGCGATCTCCTGCCCTTTTCCACCGCCCGAGGAGACGGGATTGTTCGACGAAGCATCCGATCCGCTGCTTCCGGAATCCCCGGAACTCTCCGCTTCCCCGGAATCATCGGTGCTTTCCTCCGACGCAGAAGAATCATCGTTCTCCGAACCGCCCCCCTGCTGGGATTCTGCCGCTGCTTCCTCCGCCCTGCGGCGTTCCTCTTCTTCCCTGCGCTTCCGTTCTTCCTCTTCTTTGCGTCTGCGCTCTTCTTCCTCTCTGCGCTTCCGCTCTTCCTCTTCCAGTTTCCGGATCTGTGCCGTCTCCTGTTTGATTTTGGCCGTATAGGCGGCTGCCTCCCGCTTCGCCTTGGCCAGCACGGTGCTGTAATTCTCGTACTCCTGCTTTTTCTGCTCCAAAACCTCGTTCACATAGGCCTGTTGCTCCTCCATCTCTGTCTTGGAGGTCACAAGCTCCGACTTCTCTTCTTCCAGCTGATCCCACAGCTGCGCCACCTGCTGTACCGTAGCCTCATACTGCTCCAAAAGCGTCCGGTCATACTCATACAGCTGCTCGATATAATGAGCTTTGTTCATCATATCGCTCATACTCTGGGCGCCTAAGAACAGCTGCAGGTAAGACTCGTCACCTTTTTCATACATAAACTTGATGCGGATCTTCATGGATTCGTACTGCTCATCCTTCTCCGCCACAGCCGCGTCGTAGGCAACCTGTGTGTTGGCGATGTCCTCTTCCTTATCATCAATCGCCTCCTGGATCAGATTGATATCCGTCAAAAGCGCCACCATCTCTGCATCCAGGTCGCTGATCTCTTCCTCCACGCCCTCCTGCGCATCCTGATAACCGGCGATCTCTTTGTTGACACTGTTAAGCTGGGACTGGTTCCTCTTAATATCCTCCTGCAGACCGGAGATGGTGGTAGCCAGCACCGGCTCCGCCGTCAATAGAAACAATATGAAAGACATCATCACACAGAAAATCTGTGTCCATCTTCTCTTCATCTTCCGGTACTCCTCCAGTGACAGGGAAGCAACAGCTCTCCGTCAGCTCCTGTCAGTTGCCATTCCCATTCTTCCTACAGTTCACAGTTATTGACCGTTCTCGGGAAAGGAACCACATCTCTGATATTCCCCATGCCCGTCAGATACATCACACATCTCTCAAAGCCGAGCCCGAACCCTGCATGGCGCACCGAACCGTATTTCCGAAGGTCGAGATAGAACTGGTAGTCTTCCTTGTTCAGCCCCATTTCCTCCATTCTCTTCTCCAACAGCTCCAGATCGTCCTCTCTCTGGCTGCCGCCGATGATCTCGCCGATGCCCGGAACGAGACAGTCCATAGCCGCCACCGTCCTGCCGTCCTCGTTCAGCTTCATATAGAAGGCTTTGATCTCCTTCGGATAATCCGTCACGAACACAGGACGCTTGAATTCCTGTTCCGTCAGATATCTCTCGTGCTCTGTCTGCAGATCGCAGCCCCAGCTCACCTTATATTCAAATTCTTCATTGTGTTTTTCCAGAATCGCGATCGCATCCGTGTAAGTCACATGGGCGAAATCAGAATGCAGCACGTGATTCAAACGTTCGATCAGTCCTTTGTCCACGAACTGGTTGAAGAAGTTCATCTCCTCCGGCGCATGCTCCAGCACATAGCTGATAATGTGCTTTAACATCGCCTCCGCCAGTATCATATCATCTGTCAGATCCGCAAACGCGATCTCCGGCTCGATCATCCAGAACTCCGCCGCATGTCTCGTGGTATTGGAATTCTCGGCCCGGAAGGTCGGCCCGAACGTATATACATTCTTAAAGGCAAACGCATAGGTCTCCACATTCAGCTGTCCGCTGACAGTCAGATTCGTCGCTTTGCCGAAGAAATCCTGGCTGTAATCCACCCCGCCGTCCTCGTTCTTCGGCAGGTTCTCCAGATCCAGCGTGGTCACCTGAAACATCTCCCCGGCCCCTTCGCAGTCGCTTCCGGTGATGATCGGCGTATGCACATACACAAAACCTCTCTCCTGGAAAAAGGTGTGGATCGCATAGGCGATCAGAGATCTCACCCGAAAGACAGCCTGGAACGTATTCGTGCGCGGCCGCAGATGAGAGATCGTGCGCAGATATTCAAAGCTGTGCCTTTTCTTCTGCAGCGGGTAATCCGCCGTGGAGACGCCCTCCACCAGAATCTCTTCCGCCTGCATCTCAAATGCCTGCTTCGCCTGCGGCGTTGCCACGATCTTACCTCTGGCCACGATGGCAGACCCCACATTCAGTTTGGACACCGTCTCGAAATTCGCAAGCGTGTCATGGTACACCACCTGCAGCGGCTCAAAAAAGGTGCCGTCGTTCAGGACGATAAACCCGAACGCTTTGGAATCCCTGATGCTTCTCACCCAGCCGCCCACTGTCACTTCCCTGTCGATATAGTCGCCGCTGTTGCGGTACAGTTCTCTTATGTCTGTCAAATTCATACTGCTCATGTCTTCGTTCTCCTTCTCCTGTTTTCCTGTCCTTTTCTCATATTCCGCCTGCTTCTATCCTGTTATTCCTGATCTTCCTGGTCTTCGTCTGCGGCGATGGTCTCGATCTTACCTTTTTCCTTCAAAAAGCTCATAACCTTATTTCTCATGAGCTGTTCCCGCAGCATCTCGACATCGGAATTTTTCCGATACTCTTCTTCCGACTCGTAATGGGAGTTCTCCACTCTGAAAGCGATCTCCTCCTGAATCTCTTCCTCGGTAGGATTCAGCCCTTCCGCATCGGCGATCGCCTGATACATGATATACTGCTGTGCAAGCTCTGCCGCATCTTCGGCGAACTGCTTCTTATAGGTCTCTTCATCCAGATTGTAATAGGTTTTCATATACTGCACCAGCGTCATCTGCTGTACCGCAGCCTGCGCGCTCATGCCGTCCTCAATGTTCTTGGCAAAGCGCTCTTCCATTTTCTTCGGCGCTTTCTTAAAGGTACAGTTCGCCATCACGGCGGTCGTCAGCGTAGACTCGATCTCGTTCTCGTATGTCTGAACCGCACTCTGGTAAAAGTTGTCATACAGATAATCCCGCAGCTCCTTCTCCGTACCGACACCCTCTATATTCAGGGATTTTACAAAATCTTCGGTAAGCTCCGGCACTATCTGTTTGCCGATGCTGTTGACCTTAACCTCGAATACGACGGGAACGCCCGACAGATCGGGGTTGGGGTCGTAAGGATCCGGAAAATTAAGATTCAGCGTCACATTCTCTCCGATCTCTGCTCCGATCAGTCCGTCCTCGAATCCTTCGATAAACCGTTTGGAACCGATCGTCAAAGGCGCCCCGGTCGCAGAACCGCCGTCAAAGACTTCTCCGTCAATGTAGCCTGTGTAGTCGATATTGACAGTGTCCCCGGTCTCCACCGCTCTATCCGTCACCTCTTCCGTCGTGGTATAAGCCGGTTTGATGTACATCTCGATATACAGATCTACCATCCCGTCTTCCACCACCGGCTCCTTCGCCGACGCTTCAATCCCGGTATACTCTCCCAGCGTCACATAGTCAGCCGCCTTGATATCTTTCAGATACTCCTTATTGCCGCACGCCGTCAAAAGCGCCGCCGCCGCAAACACGGCTGCCAATACTCCTGCTTTTCCTTTTCTCATAATAATTCTCTTTCCTTTCACTTCCTGCCGCAGGCTTTCCCGCATTCAGCGCGCGGGGCCGCAGACGCTGCCCATCGCCTTACCGGTAAAAGCCCTGACATGTCCTGATTCTCAAAACCCATATTTAAATAATATATCACAAATCCCCGCGTCTTAAAAGAGGTTCTTTCAATCCCTGCAAAAAATGCAAAAAAACGGTATCGTCTTGCCTAATACGACAATCAATGTTAAAATATTATCTATATGCAGCACAGAAACGGGAGGTACTCATATGAACACAGTAACGATAGTTTTGCTGGTTATTCTGGCGGTTTTGCTCATTGCCGTGGTGGTGCTTTATTTCCTGGGCAAAAAGGCACAGAAGAAGCAGGACGAGCAGCAGGCACAGATCGAGGCCATGAAGCAGACGGTTTCCATGCTGATCATTGACAAGAAGCGCATGAAACTCAAAGACGCCGGACTGCCCCAGGCGGTGATAGAGCAGACCCCGAAGTGGCTTCGCGGCTCCAAACTGCCCATCGTCAAAGCCAAGGTAGGCCCGCAGATCATGTCTCTGATCAGTGAGGAGAAGATCTTCGATTCCATTCCGGTCAAGAAGGAAGTGAAGGCCGTAGTCAGCGGCATCTATATCACGGATGTCAGGGGACTCCACGGCAAACCGGTCGTAGTCGAGAAGAAAAAGAAGAGCAAATTCAAACAGCTCGTGGAACGCGCACAGGAGAAGGCCGGCGCCAGGCCTGTCAAATAAGCGTTTTCGATCTGTAAGATCAGGAATTGAGAGAGAAGCTGCTGCTTTCCTTGGATGCGATATTGACGGTGATGTGGCAGTCGGAGAGGAATTCATAATTGATGTCAAGGGCGTAATCCACATCCACAACGATGTTATCCTGTCCCTCTTCTATCCGGATCTTTTTCGTATCGATCCCTATAAGAATCTGTCCAAAGGGTGTATTATAATTGGTCAGATTCTTTTTATTTTCCTGAAAGATCATGTGTACGTTGACAAGGCCGCTGCGGGACAGCTCCAGCATGTGCTCGCTGAATTTGAGCCGGTTCTTCGTGGCCTGTGCGAATCCTTCCGTGACCTCTTCATAGATCACATAGTGCCTGCCGTTTCTTTTATAATAGTCGCCGACTACAACTGTCTCGATCTGGCCGGCGTCCTCTTCCTTCTGATCGAACTGCAGTCCTTTTAACGTCAGTAAAACTTCCTGTGTCATATAAGATTTCCTCGTTATCTGTTGATTCATCGTCTGATCCGCTGTGTTCCCGCCGCATTACGTCCCGCTTCGCGCCTCCAGCCCGCTGTAACTTCTGATCTTTACAAAATAGCTGGTGACCAGGATCACGTCGGCCCCGATCCACGCCAGAATCTCCGCGTAAAAGATACCCGTCTGTCCCACAAGCAGCGGCAAAAACAGCGCACTTAATGTCCGCATAACAAACTCCGCAACGCCGGACAGCATCGGAAGCACCGTATTCCCCATCCCCTGAATGGCCGAACGCAGTACATGCAGCAGATACAGGATCGGCAGGCAGATACTCATGATCGACAGATAGTAATAGGCGATGGCCATCGTCTTCTCATATTCCTCCGGTGTTCCTGAGATAAACAGGCTTAAGATATATTTGCCGCCAAGCAGCATGACCACGGCTATGCCGACTGCCGTGAGCGTGCCGATGATCACCGCCGAGCGCACGCCCTGCCTGATCCGCCTGATCTGGCCGGCCCCCAGATTCTGCCCCACATATGTGACCATGGCATAACCGTAGGAGGTAGCCGCGATCTCCAGAAGACCGTACAGCTTATTGGTAGCGGTAAAGCCCGCGATAAAGATAACGCCGAAGCCGTTGACCACCGACTGCACGATCATGCCGCCCACCGCGATGATCCCATTCTGAAAAGCCATCGGCGAACCAAGGACAAGCAGCTTCTCCGTCATCCCCTGATGGAATCGGAAATCATCCCGCCTGAATGACAAAATCTCGATCTTCCGGATATGAAAGATGCAGAAGACCGCCGAGACCAGCTGGGCGATCAGTGTGGCCGCGGCCGCGCCGGCAATGCCAAAATCCAACACCAGCACAAACAGGATATCCAGCGCTATATTCGTAAAAGAAGCCACGATCATGGCATTCAACGGCGTCTTGCCGTCGCCCAGCGCCCGCAGGATACAGGCCAGCAGATTGTAGAGCATGACGATCGGGATTCCCGCGAACATGATCCGCAGATAGAGGGACGCATTGCCCATGATGCCCTCCGGCGTCTGCAGGATATGCAGAACCGGCGCCACCAGCAGCTGCCCCGCAACCGTCAGCACCGCCATAAAAGCCACTGACAGGCAGGCCGCGTTGCCGATCGTCCTGCGCAGCATGTCCTCCCGTTTCGCCCCGAACTCCTGCGCCATCATGATGCCGAAGCCCTGGGTCAGACCCTGAATGATGCCAAGCATCATCCAGTTCAGCCAGTCCGCTGCCCCCAGCGCCGCCAGTGCCTGTACGCCGAGGCCCTTGCCGACTACCATCGTATCCACAACCGTATAAAGCTGCTGGAATATATTGCCCGCCATCAAAGACAGGGCAAAAGCCAGGATCAGCGAGGTCGGTCTGCCCTCCGTCATCTTCTTGATATGTGTACTCATATGCTCACCGTTTATCTATCGTCTTTCAATATTCTTCTATATTGATAACCTTCGCAGATAATATCCCATAAGTCAAGATGGAATTGGCAAACTTCTGAAATTTATCTGCTGCATCGCTGACGAAGAAACGATAGAGTTCTGTTCCCAGCCCCGGCCTGTGGCCGCTCTCCAGCCCCGTATCCTGCAGAAGCCGCTTCAATTCATGCGCCGTCTCATAAGCCGGATTGACCAGCGTCACATCCGGTCCCATGATCCTGCCTATCGTAGAGCGGATCATCGGGTAATGGGTACAGCCAAGGATCAGCGTGTCGATGCCTACGTCGATCAGCTCCGTCAGATACCTTTTCGCAATTTCGTCCGTCACCGGATCTTCCCACAGCCCTTCTTCCACCAGCGGAACAAACAACGGACAGGCTTTGCCCAGCACAGCCGCATTCGCATCATTCTCTTTTATGTACCTGTTATAAATGCCGCTGCCGATCGTAGCTTCCGTGGCGATGACACCGATCTTGCCGTTCTTCGTCGCATCGATCGCCGCCCGGGCGCCGGACTTGATCACCCCGATGATCGGAATGTCCGCTTCCTGCTCCAGCACCTCCAGCGCATATGCGCTCGCCGAATTGCAGGCCACCACGATGGCCTTCACCTGCTGCGTTTTCAGGAAGCGCACGATCTGTCTGGAAAATTTGATGATCGTCTCCCGCGACTTATTGCCGTAAGGCACCCGCGCCGTATCCCCGAAATACACGATCCTCTCATTCGGCAGCTGCCGCATGATCTCCCGCGCCACGGTCAGGCCGCCCACGCCCGAATCAAAGACCCCCACCGGTCTGTTGCATAACGCTTCCTGTTCCTTATCACACATCCTGATTCAACCTCCACGCCGGAACCACTTCATTTCCTCCAGCCATTCCAACAATCGGCTTTCGATGACGATATCATCACCTTCTGCATCCAGAATTTCACGATAACACGCCTCTTTTACCGTTATCACTTCACCGTCTTCCACTATGACCTGCCGAAAAGTATCCTCCGTAAAGCAAAGCTCCGGATAAAGAAGCCCCCACCAGGCAAACGCAAAAAAAACCAGCAGGATACCTTTAAAGCGCTGTCCTTTTTCCAAAAAATGTTTCATACGATCTCACTCCTGTCCGTCACTTCTGTGATCTGATAAGGAGTGTAACCGCACAGTCTTTTCTTATACCTCAAACGCGCCTTTTCTTCGCCGCGTGCTCCTGTTCAAGCCGGATCTGCCTGATCACCGACTTCTCCTGGTTGTCGATATGGAGCTTCGCCGCCTCGGCCGCTTTCCCTTTGTCCTGCCTGATAATGCTCTCATATATCATTCTATGCTCGTTGACCAGATTGTCATGACCGCTCTCGTCTTTAATGTATTCAAACCGGTAACGGTACATCTGTTCCGACAGGTTGTTGATCAGCTGGACCAGCCGCCTGTTCCCGGTAGCCTCCACAATGATATCATGAAACGCCACGTCCGCCGCCGCGATCGTAGTCGCATCCCCCGTACCGGTAGCCTGCGCAAAGGCATCACAGGCCTGCCGCAGCTTCTCTTTCTCCTCGTCGTTTATCCTGTCGCACGCCAGCTCCGCGCAGAGGGCGTCCAGCGCACGCCGCACTTCCAGTACGTCTTTCAGGCTCTTCTCCGTGATCTGTGCCACTTCCGCACCGCGGCGCGGGATCATGGTCACCAGCCCTTCCAGCTCCAGCTTTCGTATCGCCTCCCTGATCGGAGTCCTGCTGACGCCCAGCCTGTTGGCCAGATGGATCTCCATAAGACGTTCGCCGGGTTTCAGCTCTCCTGTCAGGATCGCCTTGCGCAGCGTATTGAACACAACATCCCGCAGGGGCAGAAATTCATTCATCGCCATCCCAAAGTCAGTTCCCATTATCAGTCTCCCTTCTCTTTGTTGTGTCTCCCGAAAGCGAAATTTCCAATGACGTTACCTGTTATAAAAAGTCGTCACGAAGATCTGTTTTGCCAGCTGTCCGCGCTCCACAGCTTCCGCGGCCCGCGCTGCCGTCTCCTTTTCCTTGAAAATACCGAACACCGTCGGCCCGCTGCCGCTCATCAGCGCATTCTCAGCTCCCTGCTTTCTGAGCAGCTCCTTGATCTGTTCGATCACCGGATGCGCCTTCACCGTAACGGTCTCCAGCACGTTGCCGAGTCTGCCGGTAATTCCGTCTAAATCCCCCTTCTGCAGCGCAGCGATCATACCGTCTATATCCGGATGCCAGGCCAGGCTGTCAGCGTGCAGATTTCCATAGACGAAGGCCGTGGAAACGTTGATATCCGGCTTGGCGATCACAAGATGCGCCGCCGGCGGCGCAGGCAGCGGCGTCAGAATCTCCCCGATCCCTTCCGACAGCATGGTGCCGCCCGCGAGACAGTAAGGAATGTCCGCTCCCAGCCCAACGCCCAGCGCCTGCAGTTCCGTCAGGGAATATCCCAGGTCAAAGAGTTCATTCACACCGCGCAGCGCTGCCGCCGCGTCGGCGCTGCCCCCGGCCATCCCGGCAGCTATGGGAATCCGCTTCGTCAGCGAGATGTTCACGCCCTCCGTGATCTTCTTTTCCCGAAACAGCAGATCAGCCGCCCGGCAGATCAGGTTGTCGCCGCCGGATGGCAGCTCACGGTTATCCATGCGCAGTTCTATGCCCGGCTCTTTTCTTCTCTCCAGCACAAGTTCGTCGTAGATATCTACCGTCTGCATGATCATCTTCACTTCATGATACCCGTCCGCCCTGCGCCGCAGCACATCCAGTCCGATATTGATCTTCGCGTATGCCCTCTGTGTCGTCTTGTCTATCATAAGGGATTCCACCTTTCTTTATCCGAAACGCGCAGTGCGTTTTGTATTTCGTAATCATAGGATGATCCGGGCTGTTGTATTTTATCCGCCGGATTGCATTTTGTATACAAGGATTGTACTTAATTATATACAAAGCGGGTATGTTTCGTCAAGTTTTATCCGGTTCCATCGTTGTTGGGAATGTCTATTGAATCCTGCTGCCAGGTATGTTATATTAGAGAA
>ERZ808040.1426-NODE-1426-length-16034-cov-4.554678_pt1 | contig 16034 bp, 11 predicted proteins | sample MGYA00380191_ERZ808040 | MGnify/ENA primary metagenome ERZ808040 (study PRJEB31490, sample SAMN06133395) | mouse gut metagenome | isolation source: J6 | host: mice | place: China: Chengdu | collected 2015-05 ... | reverse complement strand
TCAGCGGCATCCAAAAACACGAAAAAGTGGGGTTCACCAACCACTTCGATGAACCCCACCAAGCCTAAAAAACCTTGATTTTAAGCCATTCTTCAATACTTTTGCCTACGAGTACCCAAAATCCTATGGCATTATTTTTTTATAGCCGCCTGCGCAGCCGCCAGCCGGGCTATAGGCACTCTGAACGGTGAGCAGGATACATAATCCAATCCGATCTTATGGCAGAACTCTACGGAAGAAGGATCTCCGCCGTGCTCGCCGCAGATACCGATGTGCAGCTTAGGATTAACAGGCTTGCCCAGCTTAATGGAAGTCTCCATCAGTCTGCCCACACCGTTTTGATCCAATTTAGCAAAAGGATCATTCTCGAATATCTTAGTGTCATAATAAGCATTCAAGAACTTACCTGCATCATCACGAGAGAAACCGAAGGTCATCTGAGTCAAGTCATTCGTACCGAAGCAGAAGAAATCAGCCTCCTTGGCAATCTCGTCGGCGGTCAGTGCCGCTCTGGGAATCTCAATCATAGTACCTACTTCATATTCCAATTCGATTCCTGCCGCAGCAATCTCTGCATCGGCAGTCTCTACTACTACTTTCTTTACAAACTTTAACTCTTTCACCTCACAGATCAGGGGGATCATAATCTCAGGCTTTACGTTCCAGTCGGGATGAGCCTTCTTTACGTTGATGGCAGCACGGATCACGGCCCTGGTCTGCATCTTCGCAATCTCAGGATAAGTTACCGCAAGACGGCATCCTCTGTGGCCCATCATAGGGTTAAATTCATGCAGGGAAGCAATAATGTTCTTAATGGTCTCAACGGACTTGCCCTGGGTTTCTGCCAGCTTCTCAATATCGGCTTCCTCGGTAGGAACGAACTCATGCAGAGGCGGATCCAGGAAACGGATGGTAACAGGATTCCCCTCCAGGGCCTCATACAGCGCCTCGAAATCATTCTGCTGGAAAGGCAGAATCTTCTCCAATGCCGCCTCTCTCTCCTCCAGGGTATCGGAACAGATCATCTCACGGAATGCCGCGATCCTGTCCTCCTCGAAGAACATATGCTCCGTACGGCACAGTCCGATGCCTTCCGCACCCAGCTCACGTGCCTTCTTGGCATCTGCGGGCGTATCCGCATTGGTGCGTACCTTTAATGTACGGAACTTGTCCGCCCACGCCATAACGCGGCCGAACTCACCTGCGATGGTTGCATCTACCGTCTTGATCTGGCCGGCATAGATATTTCCTGTGGTTCCGTCGATGGAGATATAATCTCCCTCGTGGAACTCCTGCCCTGCCAGAGTGAATTTCTTGTTAGCCTCATCCATTGCAATATCGCCGCAGCCGGATACACAGCAAGTACCCATACCACGGGCAACCACTGCCGCATGGGAGGTCATACCGCCGCGGACTGTCAAAATACCCTGGGCGACTTTCATACCGGTGATATCTTCGGGAGAAGTCTCCAGACGAACCAGAACTATCTTCTCTCCCTTTGCAGCCCACTCTTCCGCATCCTCCGCAGTAAATACAATCTTACCGCAGGCAGCCCCGGGAGAAGCGCCCAGGCCTTTGCCGATGGGGGTGGCTGCTTTCAGTGCTGCTGCGTCGAACTGGGGATGCAGCAGGGTGTCAAGGTTACGGGGATCGATCATGGAAACAGCCTCAGCCTCGGTCTTATGTCCCTCGTCCACCAGATCGCAGGCAATCTTTAATGCCGCCTGGGCGGTTCTCTTTCCGTTACGGCACTGGAGCATATACAGCTTCTTATTTTCAACGGTAAATTCCATATCCTGCATGTCATGATAATGGTTTTCCAGAATCTCACAAACCTTAATAAACTCCTCATATGCCTCAGGGAACTCCTGCTCCATCTGGGCAATGGGCATAGGTGTGCGCACCCCTGCCACCACATCCTCACCCTGGGCATTCTTCAGGAACTCACCCATCAGCTTCTTCTCACCGGTAGCAGGATCACGGGTAAATGCAACGCCGGTGCCGGACTCCTCGTTTAAGTTACCGAATACCATGGGCATTACGTTTACTGCGGTACCCCAGGAATAAGGGATGTCATTGTCACGGCGGTATACATTCGCGCGGGGGTTGTCCCAGGAACGGAACACCGCCTCAATAGCCAGTTTCAGCTGCTCCACAGGGTCGGAAGGGAAATCCTTGCCCAGCTGGCTCTTATACTCCGCCTTGAACTGCTCTGCCAGCGTCTTTAAATCGGCTGCAGTCAGCTCCACGTCGAACTTTACACCTTTTTCTTCCTTCATCTTATCGATCAGCTGCTCAAAATATTTCTTGCCGACCTCCATGACCACATCCGAGAACATCTGGATAAAACGTCTGTAGGAATCATATACGAAACGCTCAAAAGCAGGATCCGGGTTGCCTGCGATCATAGCCGCAACCACTTCATCATTCAGTCCCAGGTTCAATATGGTATCCATCATGCCGGGCATGGAAGCACGTGCGCCGGAACGGACGGAAACCAGCAGGGGATTCTGCAGATCGCCGAACTTCTTGCCGTTGATTTTCTCCATCTCTGCCACATACTCCATGGTCTGGCCCATGATTTCATCGTTGATCTTACGGCCATCCTCGTAGTACTGGGTACAAGCTTCCGTGGTAATGGTAAAACCCTGGGGGACAGGCAGGCCGATACTCGTCATCTCCGCCAGGTTTGCACCCTTGCCGCCGAGAAGGTTCCGCATGCTCATGTCGCCTTCACTGAATAAATAAACCCATTTCTTCATCTAATTTTCTCCCTTTCCAAATATGGTTGTAACTGTCCCAAACCGAAGTTCCCGCAGGACATCCGCCTTACGGCGCCGCAGTCCCTGCCTTTCCGACAGACACGATATCTACCGTCAGTTGCCGATTTGCAGGCGTACCGTTTATATTATATCCGGGCGAACCTCCTTGCTGAAGAAAATTTATTCTTCGGAGTATCGCCGGCTATCATGCAGACGGCACACCAGTCTCTGACGGAGCCGAATACCGCCCCCGATTCCGGCCAGTTCACATAGTTTTCAGACAGCCGGAAACTCCCGTCTGCCTGGAGCGTGTTTGAAAACCACTTCAATACGAGCATATTTTAACAATTTACCATGGGAATATCAAGCTGAATATGACACTCTTTTGACAAACTTTGGATTTTCGTGCAATCTGCCAACATTCTATTTTATGCCTGCTACAGTTTGCACAAGAGCAGTATCATTGTAACTGCTTACATTTTAAAAAATTACATACGAAAACAGCAGAAGCCTGAAAATCTCTTTATTTTTCAGGCACAAAGCTGTCGAAAATGCAGATGTCGAAATACTTCCTTGCCGCCTCCAGCTCATGGGGCGTCTTAATGGTCCAGGCCACGGCCGTATTGCGGTAAAATTCACGGCAGAATCTGCGGGAAAACATTTTCGGGTATTTATGGTTATACGCCACGAAGTCCGGCCTCCCGATCCAATTGAACAGAAGGTTCTGCAGCAAAAAGCACACCGGGCCGTTATACTCCCCTTCTTTTAAAAAGGCATCCGACAGCTGGCCGCGCACAATCTCCCTGCGGTTCTTCCTGTACCAGCGCACTGCCAGGGGATGAAAAGATTCAATACAGTACATTCCCCTGTATTCCGACAGCAGCCTGTCCGCCGCCGGGCAAACGGAAGTATCCATGGTAGCCAGCTTCAGTTCCACGATCAGGGGCACTCTGCCGTTCACCAGCTCAAGCGCTTCCCGGAACAGGGGAATCCGCTGGTCTGATCCGCAGAGCCGAAACTGCTGCAGCTCCTGGCAGGTGTAATCACATACCTTCCCCTCCGCTCCGCAAATCCTTTTCAATGTAAAATCGTGGAAGACTACCGGGATGCCGTCTTTGGAAAGCTGCACATCCATCTCAATGCCGAAACCTCCTTCCACCGCCTTTCGGAAGGCTTCCAGAGAATTCTCCGGCGCGTTGGAGTTGTTGTCGTACAGGCCCCTGTGGGCATAAAGCCATTTCCGGTAGGACGATGTGTCCGGTTTGCCGAAGACCCTCGGCATGATCATATAAAAATACATTGCTGCCAAAAACAGCAGGCATGCTATTATGATTAGCAAAATCACCATTTTCCTTCCCCCAATTCCGGTCTGCCCTTCTATCCCGGCACAAACCTTCCCCGAAATACGTCTGGGAGCCAATCCGCAGACCCAGGTATTTTATAAATGATTTACCCGGCATGGCCATGCCGGCATCCGGCAATTTTTACAGCCAAATACAGCCTACTCCATTTGCGGAATAATTTCAAGAACCCATTCCAAAATTTTGGTTAACTTATGGAATTCTTTTGTAAATCTTAAGAATAGAAACTTAAGTATAAAACCCCCTGTCCTCCCTATTATGCCGAAACTGCCAATTTTGCTTGAAATATCAATGTTTTTATGTATAATAGAGGTTGACTGCATAAAATGAAAGAAAACAGAGGTATTATCATGATACAGGCAAGCAATGTAACGTTACGGATCGGCAAAAAGGCATTATTTGAGGACGTAAACATCAAGTTTACGGAAGGGAACTGCTACGGCGTCATCGGCGCCAACGGCGCAGGCAAATCCACTTTCCTGAAAATCCTTTCCGGCAAGCTGGAAACCACCAACGGGGATATTATCATCACTCCCGGGCAGCGTCTCTCCGTGCTGGAACAGGATCACTTTAAGTATGACGACTGCGTGGTAATGGATACCGTTATCATGGGCAACGACCGGTTATACCAGATCATGAAGGAAAAAGAAGCTCTTTATGCCAAGGAAGATTTCTCCGACGAGGACGGGATCCGCGCCAGCGAGCTGGAAGCGGAGTTCGCGGAGATGGACGGCTGGGAGGCAGAGTCCAACGCGGCCACTCTCTTGAACGGCCTGGGGATCGACACGGAGATCCATTATTCCTTAATGAAAGACCTGGATGGCAATATTAAGGTGAAGGTATTGCTGGCAAAGGCCCTCTTCGGCAACCCCGACATCCTGCTCCTGGACGAGCCTACCAACCACCTGGATCTGGATGCTATTTCGTGGCTGGAAGAATTCCTGATCAATTTCGAGAATACGGTTATCGTGGTATCCCACGACCGTTACTTCTTAAATAAGGTTTGTACCCACACGGCCGATATCGATTACGGCAAGATCCAGCTCTACGCCGGGAACTATGATTTCTGGTATGAGTCCAGCCAGCTGCTGATCCGCCAGATGAAAGAGGCGAACAAGAAAAAGGAAGAAAAGATCAAGGAACTGCAGGAATTTATCTCCCGCTTTTCGGCAAACGCTTCCAAGTCCAAGCAGGCGACTTCCAGGAAACGTGCCCTGGAGAAAATTGAGCTGGATGAGATCAGGCCTTCCAGCAGAAAATATCCCTACATTGATTTCCGTCCTGACCGGGAGATCGGCAACGAGATCCTGACCGTAGAACATTTGTCCAAGACTGTCAACGGGGAGAAAGTGCTGGACGATATCTCTTTCGTAGTCGGCCATGACGATAAGATTGCATTTGTGGGAAGCCAGGAGCTGGCAAAGACCACTCTGTTCCAGATCCTGATGGGCGAGCTGGAGCCGGACGAGGGAACCCTGAAATGGGGAGTTACCACCTCCCAGGCCTATTTCCCTAAGGACAACACCGCGGAATTTGACAATGATATGACCATCGTGGACTGGCTCACCGGTTATTCTCCCGTGAAGGACGTGACCTATGTCCGCGGTTTCCTGGGACGCATGCTGTTCGCAGGGGAGGACGGGGTAAAGAAAGTAAGGGTACTGTCCGGAGGAGAGAAGGTGCGCTGCCTCCTTTCCAAAATGATGATCAGCGGCGCCAACTGCCTGGTACTGGACGAGCCTACCAACCATTTGGATATGGAGTCCATCACCGCCCTGAACAACGGATTGATCAAATTCCCCGGGGTAGCGCTGTTCTCCTGCCATGACCATCAGTTTGTGGAGACCACCGCAAACCGCATAATGGAAATCCTGCCGGACGGGCATTTAATCGATAAGATCACTACCTATGACGAATATCTCGCCAGCGACGAGATGGCCAGGAAGCGTACCGTCTTTACCGCAAACAAAGAGGAAGATGAAAATTAAAGCGGTCCGTTTGGATCCCTTAACACCATTGAGCCGCCCGGAAACGGATTTCTCGCCGCCGGAGACGGTGTGGAGGCAACATGATAGAGACCAGGCCTGTTGATTTACACGTACATTCCAACCGTTCGGACGGCACCTTCTCTCCCAGCCAATTGGTGGATTATGCCATGGAGAAAGGGTTGGCTGCTTTTGCCCTGACAGACCATGATTCTGTGGACGGACTGGATGAAGCCTGTTCCTATGCGGAACGGCTTCGCCGGGAACTGTCCCCGGAACAGGCGCGGAATGTCCCGGAAGTGATTCCCGGCATTGAATTTGCCACAAATTATCAGGGCAGGGAGGTGCATATCGTAGGCCTGTACATTCATTACCATGACGGCCCGTTTCAAAAGTATCTCCAGGATTTCGTCACATCGAGGATCAACCGAAACCGGAAAATGTGCACGCTGCTCCAGCAAGCCGGCATTGCCATCAGCTATGAGGCACTGCTGGCAGATTTCCCCAATGCAGTAATAACAAGGGCACATTTTGCTAAATATTTACTAAACCATCGTTACGTCCAAAGCATGAAAGAGGCTTTTGAACGCTATGTGGGGGATCACTGCCCCTATTATGTCCCCAGGGAAAAGGTGACGTCGGAGCAGGCCGTGGGTTTGATCTTACATGCCGGCGGCATTCCTATTCTGGCCCACCCCATCCTATACCGCATGAGCGACCGGCGTCTGGAGGCCCTTGTCCGCCAATTAAAGGATGCGGGCCTCTTGGGCATTGAAGCCATTTACAGCACCTACAACGGAGCGGAAGAACGCCAGATCCGCCGGCTGGCTGAAACCTATGGCCTTGCCGTCAGCGGCGGCTCCGACTTCCACGGCGGAAACAAACCCGGCCTGGATCTGGCCGTAGGATACGGTAAACTGTATGTACCTTATTCCGTGTTGGAGAATATCAAATCATTGGTAAATTAGCGCCGGGTGTACTAATACTCTTCGATCCGTGCTGGACGTGTGCCACCGGCACACAGCACCGTCAATCGACGTAGCCACCGCTACGCCCATTCCTCCGCCCTGCATATGAAAGAATCATTTTTCGCCAATGTATCAGAAATGAATGATTCATTGTACTAAGCAAAGGAGTTTCCTTATGAAAAAGCTTTCCTGGATCAGAACCGGATTACTGTTGGCTGTTGTGATTTTTGCCGTCCTTGGCGGCAATTTTCTCTTTACAGGGGCGGAGAGCGCCTCCCCTCTGGATATGGCTTCCGATGCAGTCCCGATTGCAGGGGCGGATCATACCCTGACCCAGATCATTTCGCCGGAATACGCCAAAGTCACTGCTATCTCCCTGGCGCTGCAGCCGCCCGGGGGAATGTCTGTCATGTCGGCGTCATCCGGGGACCTCACCCTTACGCTCTCCCACCATGCCACCGGCGCCCAGGTTTATCATGGCACGTTTTCCCTGGACGGCGTCCCGGATCACTGGTACATTGATTTCCCTGTGGACTGCCGGCTGGACCCGGATGCTCTCTATGACCTGTCCCTCTATGCCGAAAATTATGAGGAAGGGATGAACCCTTCCCTGTATTTCCTGCCCCTGGACGCACAAATCCCCGAAATCACGGAAAATCTGACTGGGGGGGGCAATTCTTCCGGTAACGAGACGCCAGACAGCGGTTCTCTCTCCGGCGATAACGCTGCCGGCAGCGGCTCCCTCCCGGACGGCAGTTCCGCCGCCGTGAGACTGACTTATCATGTGCCGGTCCCTACCCGGATTGTTATCTTCTTTATAGTCCTTGTGGCAGTTCTGGCATATATGGCTGCCACCGCCTTCCTCTCCCGGAAGGGATCCGATCCCAAGGCCGGGGATATCACTTTGGGCAAATTTCTGTCCCTCCGGATACGGAAGGTACCGCTGATCCATATTTTATACTTTGGGGCCGTTACAATAGCCGCCATTCTGCTCAGAATAGCTTTCCTGCCGGTGAAAAGCAACGACTACTATCTCTGTTTTGAATCATGGATCAATGACATGCGCTCCTCCGGTATCTGGAACGCCTTAGGCCGGGACATCGGCGATTACCCGCCCTTGTATGTGACACCGCTGACCTTATTGGCATATCTGCCCTTTGAACCCGTGGTCATCATTAAAATAATGCCTTGTCTTTTCGATTTCGTTTTGGCCCTGGCCTGTGTGAAATTAGCCCGGTGCCTTAATATCACTGCGCTGAATAAACGGCTGGCGCTCTATGCCGCAGTCCTGGTAAATCCCCTGACGCTGCTGGATTCCGCCGCCTGGGGGCAGTGTGACAGCATCTACAGTTCCTTTATCCTTTTGGCACTGCTGTCCATATGCGGCGCGATGCTTTGGCGTCCGGATCCCCCTTCAGGGGGCAAGCTGCCCTTTTGGAAAACAGGGGACGGAATATGCCTGCTTTTTGCAATAGCCTTTTCCTTTAAATTACAAGCGGTATTTTTCCTTCCAATTCTGTGCCTGCTGTGGATCACTCAGAAGAGGAATGTGCTAAAACCCGTACATCTTCTGTGGGTTCCCATCATATACACCGTTGTTTGTATCCCCATGTACCTTGCGGGGCGCAGCCTGAAAGTCATGTTCAAGATCTATCTGGCCCAGGCGGACCGAAACTACGGTACGCTGACCCTGAATTACCCAAATCTCTATAACCTGATAGGGTCCTGGTCGGAGGAGCTTTATGACAGTTACTTTGTATATGGTATGCTGCTGACTTTCCTGCTGCTGATCACGTTGTTTTATCAGATATATTGCTGCAAGGTAAAATTAGACAGCCTGACGCTCTGTAAAGTGACTGCCCTGTCCGTGCTGACCATATGCTTCTGCCTGCCGCTGGTTCACGAACGGTACGCTTATATAGCAGAGATGCTCCTGTTTATCATCATGTTCAAAGAGCCAAAGCACATAAAGACTGCCCTGGTCACAATGCTCTGCACCCTCTTTACTTATTGTGCCTATCTGATGCAGCTGGAACAGAGTTTTTCCGTGCTTCCCCACCAGGTCATCGCCCTGGCCCGCCTGGGCGTTATCCTCTATTTGATATGGGATATCTTTCATTTGGACAGCTTCCGCAGAGGTAGTTCCCATAAGGAAAAACAGGAAAAGCAAAACGGGCAGTAAAACCGCTGCCCGTTGTCTATCCGCTATAATATGTTGAACCTAACCTTCTACGATCAAATACCTGCCGTCGCCAATATCAAACACTTCGTCTGCCTCAAGGATCGCATCATCTGTAACGCCCTCCGTATCGATCCCTTCCTCTTCAAAGTATTCGATCACTTCGTCAACGGAATTGACCACAACCGCCATACACTCCTCCAGGAAACTCTCCGCTTCCTCCAAAGTCTGCGCTACTTCCTCCGAGAAAAGCTGCTGCTGGTTCTCCAGAAAACATTCCAGGACTGCATCATCAAACTCGCGCATATTTTCACCTCCATTCACTCGCCCCTACGGCTATTTGATTCGTCTCTGATCTTTCATGTCCCTGCCGGACCCTATAAACAGTTTCATCATAGTATGATTGCGCTCTTTCGTCAAGACCCTATAAAAAATTTAACGCATCCAGCGGATGGCCGATGATGGCATCCGCATGGTTTGCCTCCAGTTCTTCACGTTCCCGGAATCCCCAAAGCGCCCCCAGGGTAAACGCTCCGGCTCCTTTCCCCGTTTTCATATCCGTGGAAGTATCTCCCAGGTACAGCACTTCCTCCGCGGTCAGCCCGAGCTGGCCCAGGATCTGGAACACCCCCTCGGGACTTGGCTTGATCGCAACATTCTCCTTCTGCCCCTGTATCACGTCAAAGTATCCTTTGCCAAAAAGAGACTCTACCACGTTTATGGTCTCTGCATGGGGTTTATTGGAAAGCACGGCAATCTTCACATTCTTTTCTTTTAAAGCGGCCAGAAGCTCCCGGATGCCATCATACGGCGCCACCCGGTACATGCAGTTATCCCGGAAGATTTCTTTATATATGGCAAAAGCCTCCTCAAAGTGAACCCCCTCCTCATCGCCCCCGGCGGCAAGCGCGCGTCTGATGAGGTTGGCGGCGCCGTCCCCCACAAAATATTGATACTGCTTCTCTGTAAAAGGACCGTATCCAAATCCGGCCACTGCCCGGTCCGCGCAGTACTTGATGCTGTGGATGGAATCGGAAAGGGTACCGTCCAAATCGAAGATCACTGCTTTTTTCATCGTTTCAATAACTCCTTTATCTCCTGGTAGAGCCTTCCTGCCGGAAGTCCCACCACATTATTATAGTCCCCTTCCAGGCCTCTGATGTATCTGGCGCAAAATCCCTGGATGCCATATGCGCCGGCCTTGTCGAGAGGGTCCCCGGTGCTGACATACTCTGCAATCTCCCCTTCGGACATGGGAAAGAACCATACCTTCGTCCTCTCATGAAAGCTCTTCCGCTCCCACTCTGCGGAGCCTGCCGCTAGGTACAGCAGCGTTACGCCAGTGTAGACCTCATGTTCCCGTCCCTGGAGGCGCCCCAACATCCTTGCGGCGTCCTTCCCGTCCAAGGGTTTCCCCAATATGGCGCCGTCCAGCGACACTATGGTATCCGCCCCGATGACCAGGACTCCCCGGCCTGCACCTGCTGCCTTTTGGCCGGCCGGATCCCATCCCCCACCGGTTTCTTTCAGGCAGGACGGCTTGTCTGCTTCCTCCAAGCTCCGGCAGACCAAATTCCCTACTGCCTCCGCCTTTTGGCGGGACAGCTCCTCCACCGCCTCCCCCGGCCTTGCAGAAGATATCTTCTCCTCCACATGGCTGGTTATGACCTCAAAGGGAAGCCCTATCTGTTCCAGCAGCTCCCTCCTCCTGGGAGATGCGGAAGCAAGAATGATCCTCATAATGATACCTCCTCACATACGCCGCCCTCTTTCCGGAAGCCTCCCAGGCAGGACTTTGCTTCCATCTTCCCAAGGGCCTGTATGGCTGTTAATTTTTATCGCCTTTTACGCCTGTTTCCGGTATAAACGTCCTGGCTGCCAGGGGATTATCCTTGGCGGCCGCCCTGGCCGCGTCAATGGCTTCCCTGCAGAAAACTTCCTGGGACTGGAACAGGGATTTTCCCCTCCTGTCCACCTTTGCATAGGTTCCGTCCTCCTGCAGCACGGAAGCTTTCACATTGTCCTTCAGCTGGCACTGTAAGATGTGCATCAGCTTGTTTTTCAGCTCCGACCTGTCGATGGGGAACAGGATCTCCACCCGCCGCTCCAGATTGCGGGGCATCCAGTCCGCACTGCCGCAGTAGATCTCATAATCCCCTCCGTTCTCAAAGTAAAAGATCCTGCTGTGCTCCAGGAAGTTACCTACAATGGAACGCACCGAAATATTCTCACTGACCCCTTTGATACCTGTCTTCAGGCTGCAGATGCCCCTGACGATCAGCTCGATCTTCACCCCTGCGGAGCTGGCCTCATACAGCGCCGCAATGATATCCCTGTCACAGAGGGAATTCATTTTCGCGATGATATGGGCCGCCTTACCCTCCTGGGCGAACTGCTTTTCCCGCTGGATCAAATCCAAAAATTTGTCCTTCAGCCACAGAGGCGCCAGTGAGAGCTTATTCCAGAACAGAGGCTCGGAATATCCCGAAAGCATGTTAAATACCGCCGTGGCATCTTCCCCGATGGACTCAGAGCAGGTCAGGAGACCTATATCCGTATACAGCTTTGCAGTGGCGTCGTTATAATTTCCCGTACCCAAATGCACATACCTGCGGATCCCGTCCTTTTCCCTGCGGACCACCAACGTAATCTTACTGTGGGTCTTCAGTCCCACAAGGCCATAGATCACATGGCAGCCTGCTTTTTCCAGCATCTTTGCCCATACTATGTTGTTCTCTTCGTCGAAACGGGCCTTCAACTCCACCAGGACCGTCACCTGTTTCCCGTTCTCAGCCGCCTGGGCCAGCGCGGCGATAATGGGTGAGTTGCCGCTGACACGGTACAAAGTCTGCTTAATGGCAAGAACCTCCGGATCCTTTGCCGCCTGGCGGATAAAGTTTACCACAGGCTCAAAGGTCTGGTAGGGATGATGCAGCAGAATGTCCTTCTTACGGATCTCCTCAAAGAGATTACAGCCTGGGGGCAGCTCCGGCACTGCCTGGGGGGTATATTTGGGCGTCTTCAGATGTTCAAAGCCTTCCATCCCGTATACCTTCATCAAGACCGTCAGATCCAGCGGCCCGTCGATCTCATAGATATTCTGTTCCTCCATATGCAGCTCTTCTGTCAGGAAATGCAGCAGGCGCCTGTCGCAGCCATGCTCCACCTCCAGACGTATGGCCTCTCCCCACTGCCGTTTTTTCAGCTGCTTCTCAATTTCTTTTAACAGATCCGCCGCCTCATCCTCCTCAATGGTCAGGTCCGCATTCCGCATGATGCGGAAAGGGTGGGCACAGATGATGTCGTAATTCAGGAACAGCTTGTCGATGTTCCTTTCTATGATTTCCTCCAGCAGAATGATCTTCTTCGCCTTGCCCTCCGAAGGAAGCACCACAATACGGTCAAGGACGCCCGGCACCTGCACCGTGGCAAATTCCATCTCCTCCTTACTGCTCTTCTTATGCACCATGGCTCCTATGTTCAATGTCTTATTGCGGATCAGCGGAAAGGGCCTGGAGGAATCCACTGCCATGGGCGTGAGGACGGGGTATACATTTTCTTCAAAATAACGGTCAATATATATCGCTTCTTCCTTGGTCAGTTCCTCATGCTGACGAATGATCTGCAGGCCGTTTTGGGCCAGCTTAGGGAGCAGCGACCGGTTGTATGTGGAATACTGCCGCTCCACCAGCTCATGGATCGCCTGGCTTAAAAGCTCCAGCTGTTTTACCGGCGTCAAACCTGCGATATCCTGCTTCTCATACCCCAGATTAGCCATATCTTTCAGCGACGCAATACGGATCATGAAAAATTCATCCAGGTTGGAAGCCGTGATACTCAGGAATTTCAACCGCTCAAACAGCGGGATACTCTTATCCCTGGCCTCATTCAGCACACGGTGGTCGAACAATATCCAGCTCAGCTCCCTGTTGGTATAATATTTCGAATTGCTAAAATCCTTCTTTGACATAACCCTTACCCTCTGTTCCTGCCCACCCTGGGGGCATTTGATTCACATTTCATATCATATCGGTGGAGGAAAACAAACCCGTCCTGCAAAATTTGTACTAATACCCCTGCCCTGCCAGATAATCCACAAACTGCTGGGCAGTCCTGCCGGAGAGTCCCCCGTGGGACAGCTCCCATTTATTCGCTTCCAGCAGCAGCTCCTCCTCCGGCAGCGTCAGGCCATGGCGCTGTGCCAGAGCCTTCACGATGTTCTGGAACTGCTTCTTATCCGGTGCGCCAAAATAGATGGTGACCCCAAACCGGGACACCAGTGAAAGCTTCTCCTGTACCGTATCGCCCGTATGCATGTCCACTCTGATCTCTTCCCTGTCGCCGTAATTCTCACGGATCAGATGGCGTCTGTTGGAGGTGGCATAGATCAGCACATTTTCCGGCTTCTTTTCCAGTCCGCCCTCGATGACCGCCTTTAAGTACTTATATTCAATCTCAAAATCCTCAAAGCTCAGGTCATCCATGTAAATAACAAATTTATAATTACGGTTCTTGATCTGGCTGATCACAGCATTGAGGTCCTGGAACTGGTGCTTATATATCTCTATAATGCGGAGGCCTTTTCCATAATATTCGTTGGCAATGGCTTTGATACAGGAGGATTTCCCCGTCCCGGCATCCCCGAACAGCAGGCAGTTGTTTGCCTTCTTACCCGCCACAAAGGCATCCGTATTGTCCGTCAGTTTTTTCTTGGGGATCTCATATCCCACCAGCTCGTCCAGCGTCACATGCGTGATATTCAGGATCGGGTCGATATGTACCCCGTTTTCGTCATGTGACACACGAAAAGACTTATGAAGTCCGAGCTTCCCCACTCCGTACTCCCTGTAAAAATCCGTAAGGGTGGCTTTCATCTCTTCCGGCGTGTTATCCTGGCAAAACTTCTCTGCCAGCTCGCAGATGCGTGTGCAGATCCTGGTGTTGTAGACCTTGCTCTCCCGGCTGCTGCTGACGTAATTCTGTATCATAGAAAATTCTTTTACATCAAGAACCACGCCCATATCCGTAAAATCATAGTCAAAAAACTCTTTGAAAATAACAATATCATGCAGCGCCGCGTCATTGATGGTCCCTTCGATCTCTCCCCTGATCTCACAGCCGCAGCTATAGCTGTTCTCGTTGTTCACCAGCAGGTTGGTGAGGTAACAGTGCCAGAGGTTTCCGTGAAAGCCGTAACGGCCTGCCAGTTCAATAAGACGGTGGATACAATCATAAAAAAGTTCCCTCATCCCCTCCCGGTCACCGGGTTTTTCCCTGCCCTGTGAAAAAGGCATATCCTCCTGCCGTAACGGCTGCATATTATAACAGGACATGAGCCATGCCATATCCCTGAGAAGCTCTCCGTCTTCCATATTCCGATATATCATCAGTTCCTTCTGCCGCATATGGTTCCTCCCCCGTCTTTTCTTCCTGTCCGCACAGTATCTTCCGGCTTAAGCTGCAATGCCCCGGGCCTGTATCCCAATGGCTGCCTGCTTTTCCCCATCCGTTTTATCATGAATGCAACGATAACGGATTGGCAATTAACCGGTTCCGGACTTAGCACATATTTTAGTAGTTTCCAAGGATCTTCATATTCCGCGCCTCGTCCCACAGTCCCCGGAGGGCATTCTTTACGGCGCTGTCCGCCAGGTTCCCCTCAGAGTCGATAAAGAAACGGTATTCCCAGTTGCGTCCCTCAATAGGACGGCTCTCGATTTTTGTCATATTCAGGTTATTATAGATAAAGTGGGACAGCATATGGTACAGGGAGCCGCTCTCATGGGGCACCTCGAAACAAATGCTGACCTTCCGGGCATCTTTTCGGAATATTTTCTGATTGGTCACTATAATAAACCGGGTGGAATTGGTACCGGAATGGTTCACACCCTTCTGCAACACCTCCAGGCCATAAATCTTGCCCGCATACTCTCCTGCAATGGCTGCCTGGGACACCAGCTTTTCCTCCGCCACCTTCCTGGCCGCAAAGGCATTATTCTGCATGCTGACCTGCTGCCAGTCATAATTGGCAAGGAAGCGTGAACTCTGCATCAGCGACTGGGGATGGGAGTACACGGTACGGATATCCGACAGTTTGGCGCCGGGCACACCCAGCAGGCAATGTTCAATACGGATAATCTGCTCTCCCACAATATAATTTTCATATTCCTGCAGCAGGTCATAGATTTCGTTGACGATGCCTGCGGTGGAGTTTTCAATGGGGAGCACTGCGAAATCAGCGCTTCCCTCGTCTATGGCGCTCATAGCGTCCCGGAAGGTATCCACATGGGAACTGTTGATCTCCTCCCCGAAATACTGTGTCATGGCCGCCTGGGAATAAGCGCCCTCCGCCCCCTGGAATACCACTCTGGCCTTCTCCGTCTCCAGCCTGTCCACTCCGATAAAAGGCAGCTTCCCAAGGCAACCCTTCTCCGCCAGAAGCCGGTATTGGAGCTTCCTGCTCATGGACATGATCTGTTCGAAGAGCTCCCCGATGCCCTGGCTGTTAAGTTCGTTGTGTGTGAGGGATTTCACCTTTGCAAGTTTCTCTGCCTCACGCTGCTTGTCAAAGACCTTTTTCCCTGTCTCGATCTTATACTCCCCCACCTGTCTGCAAATCTCCATCCGCTTCTCATACAATTCCACCATCTGGGCATCTATCACATCCAGTTTATCCCTTAATTCCAGTAAATCCATGCTATCCGCTCCTTTTCCCGTTCCGCAGGCGCCAATCCTGCTGCACCCGCAATGTTACTGTTCACTTCGTTCACAGCAACCTA
>ERZ808040.1424-NODE-1424-length-16044-cov-3.545312_pt1 | contig 16044 bp, 13 predicted proteins | sample MGYA00380191_ERZ808040 | MGnify/ENA primary metagenome ERZ808040 (study PRJEB31490, sample SAMN06133395) | mouse gut metagenome | isolation source: J6 | host: mice | place: China: Chengdu | collected 2015-05 ... | reverse complement strand
CTTTATCGCTTACAGAATATTAACCGTTATATTCTGGAGCAAATTGAAACCGGTTATCTGGTTCTGGATGAAAATTATCATGTGGTACTCAGTAATCCTGCTGCCTGTCATCTGCTTGGGATTGAATCCAAATACGGTCTGGAAAAATTTACCTTATACCAGTCACAGCCGGATTTATTTGAACTGATCCATTTTGAAACGCTGGAAAATGGTGAACGCTTTCAGTTTGAATCCCAGCAAAGTCGCTATAACATTCATGTCCAGGTACAAAAGCTGATTGTACCGCATCAAACCCTAACGCTACTGGTATTACAGGATGCCAAAAAACTCAATCAGCAAGTGCAACAACTCAAACTTGCCGCACTGGGGCAGCTTTCGGCCAGTATTGCGCATGAAATTCGTAATCCTCTAGCCGCCATTGTCCAGGCCAATGATTTGTATCTAGACTCGGAAGCTGAACAGCAACAGCTACTCCACCAGATGATTGGCCGGCAGGCGACCCGGATTGACCGGATTATTCAGGACACACTGAATATGGTCAAAAATAAAGAAACCCATCCGGTGCCGATTCATCTCAATGAATTTATCCCGTTATTTATCCAGGAAGATCTGGCTGATATTCGTGATCAGATTCAATTTAATATTGATGTCTCGCTGGCGATTCAGTTTGATGAGGCACAATTCCGGCAAATCCTGATAAATCTGATTCGCAACGCCATCCGTCACAATTCAGCAGATGCCAATTACATTCAGCTGAATATACATCCCTATGAACATCGGGTCTGGATTGATATCCGGGATTTCGGCTCAGGTGTAGCCATACACGACCAGGCCCTATTATTTCAACCTTTTTTCAGCACCTCGATTAGTGGAACCGGATTAGGACTGTACTTATCACATAGTTTTTGTGAAGCAAATCAGGCACAATTAAACTATATACAACAAGAACAGGGCGCATGCTTTCGCATTAGCTGCCAACGTATTACGGTATAAAGGGGTTTAAGGGAAATGAGTGTGGAACAACAGCCACTGGTGCTCTTGGTGGATGATGAAGAAGATTTATGCACCCTCATGCAAATGTCGTTGCTGCGGATGGGGATTCGTACGCACATCGCACATTGTCTGCAAGATGCTAAAAAATGTCTTGCAGATCATCAATATGATGCCTGTTTAACTGACCTGAACTTGCCCGATGGCAATGGTTTGGAGTTACTGGAGTGGATTGGCCATCTCTACCCTGCACTTCCGGTCGCGGTTCTGACCGCCTATGGCAACATGGAAATCGCGATTGCTGCACTCAAGGCCGGTGCCTTTGACTTTGTCAGCAAACCGATCAATCAGAAACATCTGGAACAGCTGCTACAAAAAGCGCTGAATAAACCGGTGGATTATTCCCATAATAATCCAAATGATGCTTTAGAACATAAAATGCTGATTGGGCAATCGATACCGATTCAGCACTTACGTATTACCTTACAAAAAATTGCCCGCTCACAGGCACCGGTTTTTATTACTGGCGAATCGGGAACTGGCAAGGAAGTAGTGGCCAATCTGGTCCATCGCCTGAGCAACCGTAATGAAGGCCCTTTTATTGCAATTAACTGTGGCGCGATTCCCACCGAACTGATGGAAAGCGAACTGTTTGGGCATAAGAAAGGCAGCTTTACTGGCGCCGCTCAGGACAAACAGGGGCTGATTCAATCGGCACATGGTGGCAGCCTGTTTCTGGACGAAATTGCCGAATTACCACTTGCTATGCAGGTCAAACTGTTACGTGCGGTGCAGGAAAAACGCATTCGTCCCCTCGGTTCAGATACTGAAATTGATGTGGATTTCCGCGTCATCAGTGCCACGCATCAGGATCTGGAAGCCTTGGTACAACAAGGCAAATTCCGTCAGGATTTATATTTCCGTATTCATGTGATGGATCTGACTTTACCGCCGCTGCGTGAACGGAGTCAGGATATTCTCTTGCTGGCCGAACATTTTATTCAGAAGATTTGCCAGGAATGGGGCATTGCCAATAAAAAACTGACAGAACGCAGTAAAGAATTTTTATTGGAACAATATTATCCGGGTAATGTTCGTGAATTGCGTAATATTATGGAACGTGCAATTACCTTGAGTGATGAAGAACGGATTGATCTTCAGCACCTGCAAAGTGCACCGTTACGTCAGGCTCTTAACAGCGCTCAGGAGATGAATACGCTCACGAGCGAGATCATTGCGACTGACACCCTGATTGCCCCGAGAAAGCTCCCAGAAGAAGGCCTAGAGCTATATTTAGAAAAGATTGAAAAAGAAGTCCTACTCAATGCGCTGAATCTAACGCACTGGAACCGCACACTGGCCGCGAAAAAGCTCGGTATGTCATTCCGCTCCCTACGTTATCGTTTGAAAAAGTTCGGACTGGATACTGAGGAAGACGAATAATTATTTTTGCAGGAGTAGCAGGTCTGTGACGTGTTCCAGATAGCTCTCCTCACGCATTTCCTGCTTAAACGGATAACTGAAATGTGGCTGCACGCCCCGCCCTTCAATCATCTGACCACTCGGACTGAAGTATTGTGCCACTGTCATTTGTAAAGCAGAACCATTACTCAGTGGAAATAGCTTTTGTACCACACCTTTGCCATAGCTTTGCTCACCGACCACCCAAGCCCGGCTATGTTCTTTCAATGCTGCCGTAAAGACTTCAGCTGCCGAAGCTGAACGGTTATTAATCAGAACGCCCACTTTCAGATTCTGAAATTCAAAACTCGGCAAGGCCTGAAATTGCTGATTACCTTCAGCGCGGCTTTTGGTCGACACAATTACACCCTGATTCAAAAATAAATCGGCCGATTCTACTGCGGCAGAAAGTAAGCCACCCGGGTTATTGCGTAGATCAAACATCACCGCTTTTAAGCGTCTGTCAGAATAGCTTTCAATCAGGCGCTTGATTTCATTGGCTGTATCTTGCTGGAAAACTTTGACCTGCAATACCAGTACCTGATTATTGTGCAGACTGGATTTAATTTCAGTATCGAGCTTGGTATTCCTTACCAGACGAACCACCGGACTTTGCGGGGAAAGCTGGATCATGAGCGTTGAGCCAACTGCTCCGCTCAATAACTGCCGAACTTGTTCCTGATTAAGGCTACTTAATACCTGATCGTCAATTTTATAAACAGTGACGCCATTACGCAGTCCCTGCTTGGCTGAATCTGCATCGGCATTCAGGCCCTGAACCACCCATTGCTTCATCCGCGGGTCAAATTGCAGATCAAAATCAATGCTGGCCAGATCACCTTCGGTATATTCACGCAGCTGCTTATAATCTTCAGGCGACAAATAGCGGGAATAGCGGTCTAAGCCACTGACCAGACCTTGGATTGCCTGTTGGAACAAGGCGTCGTCATTTTTGTCTTGAATATAATTGTCTTTGACGATGCCATAAATTTGTACGAATTCTTGAATAGATGCCACAGGAATTTCAGTATAGGCCTGACCATCCATTTCCATATCATCGAATGCGGGCTCATTTGAACCCGCACCCCAGGCTGAATGACTCAAACACATCAGTAAGCATGGTATAACGACAGACTTCCAATGTGTTGTTGCCATTTTTTACCTTTCTTTAAAATCTTATCGAAAATTATTGATTCAGTTCAATCAGGTTGCGACCTTGCATTTCCGCAGGGACTGGAACTTGCATCAGACTTAATAAGGTCGGTGCGACATCTGCCAATACGCCACCTTCTGCGATCGTGGCCTGAGTTGGACCTACATAAATAAATGGAACCAATTCAGTGGTATGTTGAGTATGCACCTGACCACTGTGATAGTCCTGCATCTGCTCTACATTACCATGATCGGCAGTCACAATCATATGACCTTTTTGCGCCATCACCGCCTCATAAACCCGGCCTAAGCAGGTATCGACTGCTTCGACCGCTTTCACTGCGGCATCAAAAACACCGGTATGACCGACCATATCACCATTGGCATAGTTCACCACCAGCAGGTCAAATTCGCCTGAATTGATCGCAGCGACCAGCTCATCAGTCACTTCATAAGCACTCATTTCCGGTTTGAGGTCATAAGTTGCTACATTTGGTGATGGAATCAGGATACGTTTTTCACCCGGATATTCATCTTCACGACCGCCACTAAAGAAGAACGTCACGTGTGCATATTTTTCAGTTTCAGCAATACGCAATTGGGTTTTACCCAGATTTGACAGGTATTCACCAATCGAGTTGACCAACGCTTCTGGCATATAGGCCACAGGCGCATCAATCGTTGCTTGGTAACGCGTCAACATCACAAACTTGGCTAAGTTCGGCACCACTTTACGTGCAAATCCAGCAAAATCTTTTTCTACAAATGCGCGAGTCAATTCACGGGCACGATCGGCACGGAAGTTCATGAAGACCACGCTGTCGCCATCCTGAATTTTTGCCAGCTCACCAATGCGGGTGGCTTTGACAAATTCATCCGACTCATCTGCGGCATAAGCCTGTTCCAGACCTTGAACTGCGGTGGCAGCTGTACGGGCCGCTTCGCCTTCAGTCAATAAACGATAGGCCTGTTCGACGCGATCCCAACGGTTGTCACGATCCATCGCGAAGTAACGACCAATCATGCTGGCAATACGACCCTGACCCGGATATTGTGCAAACAGCGCATCCAGTTTTTCCAATGACGGTTGGGCACTTCGTGGCGGCGTATCACGACCATCCAGGAAAGCATGCAAATAAACTTTGACACCACGTTTCAGTGCCAGTTCAGCCATCGCAACAATATGGTCTTCATGCGAATGCACACCACCTTGAGATAAAAGGCCGAGCAAATGCACTGCACCACCTGAAGCTTTGGCTTTCTCCACCGCATCGACGAGTACTTCATGATTGAAGAAATCACCGGTACGAATGTCTTTGGTAATCCGGGTAAAATCCTGATACAGCACACGACCTGCACCGAGGTTCATATGTCCGACTTCCGAGTTCCCCATCTGGCCATCTGGCAGACCAACATCTTCGCCTGAACCCGAGATCAAACCATGCGGATGCTTGTCCTGCATTGCAGTTAAATTTGGTCGTTTAGCTGCTAAAAACGCGTTGTCTTCGACCGCTTCGCGATGACCCACACCATCCATAATCACCAAAACGTGAGGGATTTTGCCAGCAGTTGCATCCGTCATAATGAAATACTCTGTTCGTCTACGAATTAATCGCTCTATTTTAGCGAAGTTTGCAAAAAGAGGCCATGACCAGAGTATGGTTTAAGCCGCTCATCGCGATTGATTTGTTCTATTTTCCTGGGTCTTAGCGTGCCCGATGCAGCAGGTAACCCCCAATACCGAACATGATCAGAATCGGAATAAAGACAAACCATGCCGGAGATGGCGCATAGACCAGACTGGCATAGCCGAGGAAATCCTGTAGATAGAAAAAGCCCAGACCGGCAAATAAGGCAATCACCAGACGAAAACCCATGGATTGCTGACGCAGCGGCCCGAAAATAAATGAACAGGCAATCACCACCAGTGCAATCAGGGCAAAAGGAGAACCGAGTTTCTGCCAGAAAGCCAGTTGATAGGTTTTTGGCACCTGACTATATTCATGCATATAACTTGTGAAACTGATCAGTTGGCTCGGTGACAAGTCTTCAGGATCGATGGTGACCATATGCACATATTTTGGCTGTAATGCCAGTGCCAAAGGTTGCTGTTCCTGCTTGATCAGGGTAGCACTACCATTTTGCAGAATATCGAACTGCTCGGTATTGCTTAATGTCCAGGAGCCATCTGTGACGAATTCACCCTGATCCGCTTGCAAGGTGCCGCGTAAGCGATAATTTTCATCAAAATCCAGCATCTGCACATTTTTCAGCTGACCTTGCGAATTGGCATAATCAATATAAATAAAGCGCTGCCCTTCCCGTGTCCAGTAACCCCGCACTTCGCCCAGTTGCGCGGCTTTACTCGAACTTTTTACGCTCTTGGCCTGTTCATTGGTATAAGGAATCACCCACTCGCTCAAGGCAAATGACAAGACCACCAGCAGTAATGCTGAACGGATCACCCAGCCAACAATCCGCCACAGACTGATCCCGATCGAGCGCATCACAATCAGTTCACTATTTGAGGCTAATGTGCCCAAACCTAAAACCGCACCGATCAGCGCCGAGATCGGCAGAATTTCATAAAGATAATTCGGAGCACCCCAGAGCACATATTTCAAGGCATCCCAGGCGTCATAACCTTCTTTTAGTGAACCCAGCTCACCCAGATAAGTAAATAACACCTGTAAACCCGCCAACACAGCGGTTGCACCCAGCATCGCCAGCGCAGTGGTTTGGGTCACATGTTTTGCAACTATACGACGTGCCAACATTATTAAGACCTCACTCGCTGAATCTGTTTCTTGATTTTCGGGGCCAAATTCTGTTTACGTGAGAACAAGGCACCCGCAATCGCATAAGCAATCAGGATCAATGGATAAGCCCAGATCCCCATTTCCTCTTTACTGATCCGGGTTTTCATGGCCATTAACGCCACAATCAGACTGGCAAAAATCATGAGCGCCGGAAATAACTTGAGATAACGACCTTGGCGTGGACTCACTTCAGACAAGGCCACGGCCAGAATCAAAGCAATCAGAATCGCAAATGGTACAAATACCCGCCAGCCTAATTCACTGGCCACCACAGGATCCTGACGGTTCTGCCACAATTGCGAGGTTGGCAGGGCTTCAACTTCAGCACTGGCAAACTGTGCTTCCTCATCATTTTCTAAACGCAGACGATAGCTTGCAAATTCAGCCTGGGTATATTGCGGAGTGCCCGGATAAATTTCATAACGGCGACCTTGAACCAGATCGACCACATTGGCCGCATCATTTGGCACCTCGATGCGGGTGGCTTCTTGGGCCAGAATCATCACATCCGGTTTACCGGGTTTTTCTGCCCGCTGATAGAAGAAAATATCTTTTAAGTTTTTACGGTCTTCAGACAGATCACCGGCATAAATGGTATAGGGGCCAGAGGAAATAAATTCTTTGGGTCGTACCAGATCAAAGCCGGTACGTACCGCCTGACTGGTGGTCAGCGCTTCAAACTGGCGGATTCCCCATGGCGCTGCCCAGAGCATCAAGCCGGCTTGGGCAATGAGAAACACCAAGGTCATCGGCACCAGAAGGCGCGCCAATTGATGCCGGCTGACACCACTGCCATTCATCACCGCCATTTCATGGTCGACATATAAACGGCCAAATACCAGCATCAGGCCAATAAAGAAACCGAGCGGAAGAATTAAGGTTAAAAACTCAGGCAAACGGTAGCCAATGATGCTAAATAAAATGCCTGCATCCAGACGGCCTTGCGCTGCGACACCAAAATACTTGATCAGTCGGCCACCCATCATGATCAAGGTCAATAAGGCAATCACCACCAAGGATGTCGAGACAACTTGCTTGACCAGATAACGCCGAATAATCAAATTAATTCTTCCAAAATAAGGTCTATAAAACGAGTGCTAGTTTACCCGAATAGCAAAAATATAAAACCTAGACGGCCCTACCCATTGAAACTCTATTCAGATAAATGGTTCAATGACTGAATGATTTACAAATCTAGACAGGCGTGAAAACAGAATATGAAACTTACAATTAATACGTCATTCCCAGAGAATGGATCAAGTCAATCTTTGTTGATTTTAGTTGACTCAGAACAACTTCAAAATACCACCTCAACCTATCAAATCAACAATTTAGACAGATTAATTGAAGCATCTCAGTTCAAAGCAGCTTTGGCTGAAAGTCTGAGCCTGATTGGCCAAGTCAGCCAGTCCAGCCATGCAGCACTGATCGGTTTAGGCAAAGTCGCTGAATTGCAACCAGCAAAACTCGCAAAAATTGCCCAGACTATTATTCAGGCCACTCAAAAAAAATTCAAACAGATTTCTGTAGACCTGACACAACTTCCACAAGAATTGCATTATCTGTTTGCTCTGGCTTTGACTCAAGCCAGCTATGGTTATGATGAATATAAGTCGAAAAAGAATGAATTTGTACTTGAACAGATCGACCTGATTGCCACGCATAGCGTTTTAACGACAGAACAGCTGCAACTGGTTCAAGCAGTACAGAGCGGGCAAAACCTGGCGCGTGATCTGGGCAACCGTCCGGGCAATATCTGTTTCCCGGAATATCTGGCAGATCAGGCCATCGCCTTGGCTGCTGAATATCCGGATCTACTGAAAGTCACGGTACTGGATGAACAACAGATGGCAGATTTAGGCATGGGTGCCTTCCTTGCAGTCAGCCAGGGTTCAGAGCGTCCGGGTCGTATTATCAGCATTGAATATCAATCAGAGCGTAGTGAAGCGCCAGTGGTACTGGTCGGTAAAGGCATTACCTTTGATACCGGTGGTATTTCACTCAAACCTGGCGCAGGTATGGATGAAATGAAATACGACATGTGCGGTGCAGCCTCTGTACTGGGTACCATGCGTGCATTGTGTGAGTCCCGCTTAGCTCTGCATGTGGTAGGAACCATTGCCGCAGCAGAAAATATGCCTTCTGGTAAAGCCACTCGTCCGGGTGACATCGTCACGACGATGAGCGGTCAAACGGTTGAAATCCTGAATACCGATGCCGAAGGCCGTCTGGTGTTATGTGACACCCTGACCTATGTGAAACGTTTCAACCCTGCTCTGGTGATTGATATTGCGACCTTGACCGGTGCATGTGTGGTGGCTTTGGGTTCCGTGCTGACAGGTCTGTTCACACCAGATGATAAATTGGCAGCAGAACTGGAAACTGCCGGCCAGCATTCATTTGACCGGGTATGGCGTATGCCGGTCATAGATGACTATCAGGAACAACTCGATTCACCATTTGCCGATATTGGCAATATCGGTGGCCCAAAAGCTGGTTCTGTCACTGCAGCCTGCTTCTTGCAACGTTTTACCCGTGAATATCGCTGGGCACATCTGGATGTTGCAGGTACAGCATGGAACTCAGGCGCAAATAAGGGGGCAACCGGGCGTCCAGTGCCATTATTAATGCAGTTCCTGGCCAACCGCGTTCAAACGAATGGCTAAGGTCAGCTTTTATTTATTTGAAAAAAGTCCTGAACGACAAGTCGAAAGTGCTTGTCGTTTATGCCGCAAGATTCTGCGCCAGCCGGCGCGGATCTGGTTACTATGTGCCGATGCAGCCTTGCAGCAGCAGCTGGATGAACGCCTGTGGAGCTTTGATCGCGCGAGTTTCATTCCGCATGGCATTGATCAGCCTGAGGCGAGCGTGTGTATTTCGGCAACATTGCCTGAACAGTCCGACTGGATTATTTTCAATTTTAATCCGGAAGCACTTGAACCTTACGCAAAATTTAGTCACATTATTGAGATCATTGAAAACCATGAAACGGCTAAACAGCTGGGTCGTGAAAAATTCAAACAATATCGTCGTTTAGGTATTGAGCCCAACACCCATAAGCTTTAACCGATATCACCCACAAGGAGAGGCATGTGGCATTAAATGTAGGTCCAGATTTTAAACAGCGCTGGTTAAATGTGCCAGAAGCTGTACGTCAGACCTTTATCGATGACCTCTCTCGGATCTGTGACATTTTAAAGCCTGAAACCTCTTTAGAAGAATGGCAGATTCGTGATCAGCGCTTACAGCAGGAATCTGAACGCAAGATTGAAGAAGCCTATGCGCAGCGCAAGGCTGAATTGATTGAGGCTGCACGTATTCGCAGACAGCTGGCACTCGAACAGGCCCTGGCCGATAAACGTGCTGCAGAGCAGGCTGCGATTGCACAGTTATATCAGGATGAACAGCGTAAATTTACTGAGCAGACTCAAGCCCTCGCTGACATAAACCTCAGTCTAGAGACAGAAATGCAGCACTATGTTGCCCGTTATCAGAAAAATCCTGAGCATAGTTTTGACTTTGCCCAAGGTCGTATCCAGATTCAAGACCACACCATTTTATCTGAATTAGAGAGTGTGCGTTTGCGTCTGGAACTGGAGGCAGAAACGGTGATTGAACAGACCATCAATGCAATAAGAGAACAAATGCGTGTGGCGGCCCAAGAAGAAATCGACTATATACTGAAAAATTCAGAATTTTCCGAGCAAGTGAGACCTGATTAAAAATCCCAACTCATATAAAAAGCCCGCTCATTCGGTAATGCTGATCAGTTAAGGAGTTTAGAAATAGATGCTTTAACTGTTTAGCCGTTCACGATGGAGCCTTAAGGTTTTACATCAAACATCTGTAAAGCATTGGTTAATTTGGTTTTGCCCAAATGAGAAGCGGAGCTTCGCAAGAAAGGCATCTTGCGGAGCCATACTCTCATCGCAAAACTCGTCAGCCAGCATCCACTGGTAAATTTGTCGCAAAAACAATCATTTTTAATCTTGCGGTGCAATACACCGCATGCCTCAAACAGTTGCGGCTGACTTTTCTACCTGTAAAATATAATCATGAATTTAAAAAAGAAAATGCCAATATGGGGCTTTTTATAAGGAGAGAATCAATCCTGGAATGAGCTATCCCCACCACAAGGCAATTAGGCCGCTGGTCACGATAAAACCAGCGATGGTGCTCATCAGCAGTGGTGTTAAGGCTCGATCATTTAAACCATAGGCCTGTCCCAACATACCGAAGATTGTTGGCATCGGTAAGGCAGCAATCAAAGTACCCGCATGAACCATTTCCTGACTTAAACTGGTCAATTGACTGAGGCCAAGATACATCAGCAGCGGCATCATAATGTTGTTAGAAAACACCAGATAGAAACTTTGCAGATTGACGTATTTCAGGCTCATTCCCACAATACCGCCACCAATCGCAAACAAGGCCAATGGCGATGCTGTCTGTCCGATCAAGGCAAAAACCTGATCGATATAGAGCGGAATTTTAATCTGAAAAATCGCACAGGCCATACCCAGTACGACCCCCATAAATAAGGGGTTTGTTACTAAAGTCAGCACCACACTTTTAAAAATGGAACCAAGATTTGCCTGATGCTGTGTTCCCAGCGCAGCCATGACCAGTACCAAAGGAATCAGCAACATACTTTCAATGATGACCACCAGAGAAGTATAAGTCATGGCCTGCTGCCCGATTAACAGACTAAGCACGGCCGTACCAATCAGTCCGGTATTCGACATCGCGGCGCCCAGCGACAATACTGCACTCTGCGAATGCGTATTCTGAAAATAACGGCGCATCATCCAGAAACCGCTACCATAGAGCAGTAAAGTTACGCTGCTATACACCGCAAAGTATTCAAAATACCAGATTTCATGCAGGTCTTTAGAGGCGAGAGACTGGAAAAACAGCAGAGGCAATGCCACTTTAATGACAAAAGCACCGACTGTACCCACTTGCTCTTTGTCTAACACTTGACTTTTTACAGTCAGATAACCCAGTGCCAACAATAAAAAAATGGGCACAATGACCGCAAAAATCATAATGCAGCGTCCTCATTTGCAATGAGTGACTATTATACGACCTTCCTGCTTAGAAAAGATTGTTAAAAAGGCTCAAACAGATGGTTTAGACCATGCGGGGCACTGCGAAGATATTGGGGTGAAATCTTTAGTTTTTCTTCAAGTGCCGCAGCTGCATGCCAAGGCCAATGTGGATCGTAGAGAATGGCACGAGCCAATGCGATAGCGTCTGCTTGGCCCTTTTGTAAAATATCTTCTGCCTGCTTAGCTTCGGTAATCAACCCTACAGCGATCACAGGAATATTCACGACTTTCTTGATTGCATCTGCAAAAGGCACCTGATAATTCGGCTTCACATCAATGTTCTGTTTGGCATGTAAGCCGGCACTGGAAATATGAATATAAGCTGCGCCCACCGCTTCGAGGGCTTTAGAGAGTTCAACGGAAGAATCAATATTCCAGCTATCCTCATGCTCCATCCAGTCACTCGCTGAAATACGCACTCCGATTGGATAATCTTCCGGAACTGCTGCCTGCATGGCTTGCAATACTTCCAGCGTCAGGCGAATCCGGTTTTCCAGTGACCCGCCATACTGATCATCACGTTTATTTGAAAGTGGAGACATGAACTGATGCAGTAAATAACCATGCGCTGCATGCAGCTCAATCAGGTCAAAACCGGCATCCACTGCACGTTTAGCACTTTCTGCAAAGTCAGCAATGACCTGCTCAATTTCCGACTGGCTTAAGGCTTTAGGTGGATGTTCATCGGTCTGAAAAGGAATATCACTCGCAGAAACAGTTTGCCAGCCATATGCTTCATCCGGCTTAAATTGACCTTTACCTGCCCATGGTTTATCTGTTGAGGCTTTACGTCCGGCATGTGCGAGCTGAATAGCAAAAGGCATCGGGGAGATGGATTTGACTTTTTCTAGTAAAGTCTTGATCTGCTTTGCCTGTTCGTCATTCCATAAACCCAGATCGGCATAACTGATCCGGCCTTCTGGCTGTACCGCAGTCGCTTCGACAATACATAAACCTGCACCCGATAAGGCATAGTTGGCCCATTGCTGCTCGTGCCAATAGGTAATTTCCCCCTGCTCTGTTGCAGAGTACTGACACATCGGCGCAATTACGATTTTATTTTGAAGTTGCAGTGATCCAAATTGAATAGGTTGAAATAGTAATGCCACGCTGTATTTCCTCTTTTTATTGCACAGTTTCACTCTAGAAATAAAAACAGGCTCCCAAGAGCCTGTTTAGTTATAACGTGAACGATCAAACTTTAGAAGATGATTCGTGTAGTCAAACCGAGTACCAGTGCATCATCCACATTGTTGCTTGAACCTGGATTAATGACATATTGCAGGTTTGGACGCAGCATTACCCACTTTGTTGCGTTATAGCTATAGTTCAGTTCAATATTGTATTCTGCACTCGCATCAAAATTCAGATTCTTGATCCGGTCATTAATATGCACACGGTTGACCGCCAGACCTAAAATGTCGTTCGGTTGGCTGTCCGCAAGACCGATATATTTCACACCGATTTGTTGTGAATTATCCACTTTATTGGTATCGCGGTCATGCCAAGTAAAGTTGGCAAATGAATGCAAACCCTGACGGCCCTGACCTGTAGACGTTAACTGTTGCTCTACAGCTAACCAACCAGCAAAGGTACGGTTTTTGGCATCAGTAGGATTGGCAATATCTTTTTGGTTGGCAACATCATCGGCAGTATTGTACATCCCGCCGACACGGTAGCTGCCTGGCAGGCCATTCACCCATGATTTCGGTGTCCAGATTACTTCTGCCGGAATTGTCACGCCATCTGCATGGTCGGTATCCAGACTCCAGCCCTGACCTTCTTTAGCGCCATTACCATTATCCGGATTAAACTCATACACACCGACTTGTACCGCAAGTTCAGGATTGAGTTGCTGCTTCACGCGCGCACCCCATTGTGCTACAGGCGTATTCATCCAGATATTGCCCTGCCATTTACCCATCTGAGCAGCACAAAATGCCGTACTGGCAAAATCACAAGCCATGACATTAAAGTCCATGCCCAGACCAAGACGACCCGCCTTAATACTGAGTCCTTGGTCTTTATAATTCTTTTCAATAGACAGCTCGCTCAGACGGCTATCCTGATTACCACGCCCAAACGTGCCTTGTACATTGGCCAGCTGTGGTGCATTAAGATCCTGCAAGTCACGGACAGAGGTACTTTGACCCTGACGTGCAGTCATCGCGGCACGTACGGTGACGCCATTCCATCCTGCCAGCTTTTCCATATCCAGTTGAGTTCCCAACCATAACTGGGCAGAAGTTAATGGATCTGCGCCTGCATTCCGGCCACCATCCGCAAGATAGGCGGTATCGGTTAACAGATTGGCTTCAAATTTAATTCCCTGTTGGGCCAGTTCTGTACGTTGACCATTCCAGTCCCCCAGTAAATACTGACCTTGTGGATCAAATGCAGATTCCGCCTGAGCGGTTGTCATGGCAGCCATTAAAGGCAATAGAGCTAGACCTAAATATTTCATGTAAAACCTAAACATTCGGAGAGAAAAACAAGCAAGGTTTTTAAAATTGCTATTAGGTGCATGAATTTACATAACTTTTCCTATAAATTCTTATTATTTTTTTTATTATTGATTAAACTTTTAGTTATGCCTTAATACAAAAAATATAATTTTATTTCAAAATAGTTAAATTATTTATATGTTTTTCAAAAACTTAGGATTTATTTGTTTTTGCATTCCTTTTATTTCTTTAATTTTTGGTCTAAACATGCAAAAAAACAGCTTATTCTTTAAGCTCTTACACCTCCAATAAACATGAAATCCCCAGTCATTTTCTAATGGTTGCATCCCCATTAAGACTTGTAATCTCCGTAAATTCGCCCAATATTAGCTGTATCTCCCTCGCCTCTGATGTGTTATGCCTGAATTACCAGAAGTAGAAACCACCAAAACCAGTTTATTACCCTTGTTAGAACAACGTGTAAAACGGGTTGAAATCCGTCAGTCAAGTTTGCGCTGGCCCATTCCCGAAAATATACAAAAGCTGGTCGGGCAGAAATTACTCAACCTGTCGCGCCGTTCCAAATATATTCTGGCTGAGTTTGAACACGACACCATGCTCTGGCATTTAGGCATGTCTGGCAGCTTTCGTTTGTGTGAAACAACTGAAGAATTACGCAAACATGATCATCTGATTATTCAGTTTGATGATATTGAACTGCGTTATCATGATCCGCGTCGTTTTGGCTGTATTTTATGGCTGGATGCGCAGTCACAAAGCAAACTGATTGATACGCTGGGACCAGAACCCCTGAGTGAAAATTTTAATTCTCAGTATTTATTTGAAAAATTGAAAAATAAAAATGTTGGCACCAAAGTTGCGATTATGGATAACCATGTGGTGGTAGGTGTCGGCAATATTTATGCAACCGAAAGTCTGTTCAATATGGGCATTCATCCAGCACAACCCGCCTCGACTTTAAGCTTGGCACAGATCGAAAAATTAGTGCTGGAAATCAAGCGCATATTAAAACAGGCCATTGATTTAGGCGGGTCGACATTACGGGATTACACCAACGCCATGGGGGAAAATGGCTATTTTCAGCAAACGCTGCTGGCCTATGGTCGTGCCGGGGAAATGTGCGTGAACTGTGAGACCACGCTTGAAAATATTAAACTGGGACAACGTGCTTCTGTGTTCTGTCCAGAATGTCAGCCTTTGAAAAAGATGCAACTCCCTGTCAAAAAACTGGCAACTGTACGAGGGGAAAAGTCATGAAAACAGCCATTGTGCGTCATATTCTGGTTAAAGATAAAGAAACTGCCGAGCAGCTTAAAAAGAAGATTTTGAGTGGCGCTGACTTTAATAAAATCGCCAAACAATATTCAACCTGTAATTCTGCCAAGCGTGGCGGAGAACTGGGCGAAGTAAAAAAAGGCCAACTGGTGCCTGTCATTGATAAGCTGGTGTTTACGGCTGCTGAACGGGTCTTACATGGTCCGGTCAAAAGCCAGTTTGGTTTTCATTTGGTAGAAATTAAGTTCCGGATGGATTTTTAATCTTATAAATCTCTCCCCACCTCCCTTTAACAAAAGGGGGGATTTAAGAGGATTAAAAAAACGGCACAAGAGGCGCCGTTTTTTATTTGTGTCAGAACGCTTATGCTTCAGGACGTTTTTTCAATTCATCACGAATTTCACGCAATAATTCGATATCTTCAGGGGTGGCTTCAGGTGCAGGTGCTTCTTCTGCCTGTTTACGACGAAGTTTATTCATCATTTTCACCAGTAAGAATACCACCCATGCCAACAACAGGAAATTAATCAGAATCGTTAGGAAGTTACCATAAGCAAATACATTCAGGCCTTCAGCCTGTGCATTTGCCAAAGAAGTGACATTATTAGGATTATCACCCAGTACCAGGAACCAGTTAGAATAGTCAACATCCCCACCTAAAATCCAGCTAACGATTGGCATGATGATATCTTTTACAAAAGAATCAATAATTTTACCAAATGCTCCACCAATAATGACACCGACCGCGAGATCCATCACATTGCCTTTGAC
>ERZ808040.1419-NODE-1419-length-16102-cov-3.976661_pt1 | contig 16102 bp, 10 predicted proteins | sample MGYA00380191_ERZ808040 | MGnify/ENA primary metagenome ERZ808040 (study PRJEB31490, sample SAMN06133395) | mouse gut metagenome | isolation source: J6 | host: mice | place: China: Chengdu | collected 2015-05 ... | reverse complement strand
AGCTAGAACGGAGAATTATACTGTCACAATATTTGTCAGCAATTAATTCTTGTGGATCTATGCCTCCACAGGAAACAGGGCTTACTTGTAATAGCTGGTATGGAAAAATGCACTTGGAAATGTATCTATGGCATTGTGCATGGGCCCCGCTTTGGAATAGGACAGAATTATTAGAAAGAAGCCTGCCTTGGTATTTAAAACATTTAAAAGAAGCAAAAGAAAATGCTGCTAGGAATGGATATAAAGGGGCGCGCTGGCCTAAGATGATTGCCTATCAGGGAATTGATTGCCCTTCTGTTATTGCCCCATTATTAATTTGGCAGCAGCCCCATATTATTTATATGTTAGAATTGGCATATAGGAAAAAGCCTTCTAAAGAATTTTTAGAGAAATATTGGGTTTTAATTGAAGAAACAGCAGAGTTTATGGTGGATTTGCCAGTATACAATACAGAAACAAAGAAATATGATTTGGTAGCACCAGTAATCCCTGTACAGGAATGTCATCAGCCAGAAATCACGAAAAATCCAGCGTTTGAAGTGGAATATTGGAGGTTTACTTTAAAAATTGCCATTGAATGGGCAAAACGCCTTGAAAAAAAATATAACCCCAAATGGGATGAAGTAAAGGAAAATATGGCAGAGGTTCCGCAGTCGGGCGGGTTATATTTAGCACATGAAAATTGTAAGGATACTTTTGAGCATTTTAATATTGACCATCCTTCTATGCTCGCCGCATTTGGCTTAATACCAAGTGAACGGATTGAGCCTAGCATTATGAAAAAAACGTTAGAAAAAGTGGCAGCTTGTTGGGACTATCCTTCTTTATGGGGATGGGATTTTGCAGTAATGGCAATGACGGCAGTACGGTTAAAAGAACCAGGGCTTGCTATTGATTTATTAATGAAAGACACATTAAAAAATAGCTATGTAGCTAGTGGGAATAACTTACAAAAATCTAGAAAAGATTTACCGCTATATCTTCCAGGGAATGGAGCGTTACTTTTAGCAGTCCCTATTATGGTAGCGGGGTATCAAGGATGTAAGGAAGAGTTTCCAAGATTCCCAAAGAATGGAATGTGGGATATAGAATATGAAGATATCGAGCCTTATTTTGAGTAGGGAAGAGATATTAAAATTTAATATAAAAAAGGAGAAGAGAAATGCAAGACTTAGTTTACAAGGAACATACGGCATTGGATTATGCAAAGATGGCATGTGATACATTAATGAAAAAATTTGATGCCCCAAAGCTGCCACCAGAAGGAAGGTTTCATTACCATCAAGGAGTATTTCTATCAGGGATGCAGAAAACCTATGATATTTGCCAGGAAGAAAAATATTTTAATTATATAAAAGAGTGGGTAGATTCTATTATTTTGGAAGATGGGACAATCTCCCAATTTGATAAGGAACAATTAGATGATATCCAACCGGGTGTATTGCTTTTTGAACTATACCAAAAAACAGGGGATGAGCGTTATAAAAAGGCATTATTTACATTGCTTCCTATTGTAAAAGATTTCCCGAAGAATAGTGAAGGTGGTTTTTGGCATAAAGTGGTAAACCCTGAACAAATGTGGTTAGATGGTTTATATATGGCAGGGCCAATTAGCGCACAATTTGCAGCAGATTTTAACCAGCCAGAGTATTTTGACCTTTGTGCGTTCCAAGCATTATTAATGGAAAAGAAAACAAAAGACCCTGTAACTGGGTTATGGTACCATGCGTGGGATGCAAAGAAAGTACAGCCATGGGCAGATAAAGAAACTGGGCGTGCACCAGAATTCTGGGGGCGTTCTATTGGATGGGTGCCAGTAGCAGTTTTAGAAGAATTAGATTATTTGCCAGAAGATCATAAAGATAGGCAAGAGTTAATCCGCCTTACTACAGATTTGTTAAAGTCTATAGCAAAGTTCCAAGATAAAGAAACTGGGCTTTGGTATCAAGTAGTGGATAAAGTAGGGCAGGAAGGCAACTGGTTAGAATCTTCTTGCACATGTTTATATGTGGGTGCAATTTGTAAAGCAGTTAAAGCAGGATATTTAGATCCTTCTTATTTAGAAATAGCAGAACTAGGGTATAAGGGGATTATTAACCGTTTAAAATATAATGAACAAGGAGTTATTATTGATAATATTTGTGTAGGGACTGGAGTAGGGGACTATGCTTTTTATTGTGCAAGGCCAACCAGTGAAAATGACCTGCATGGTGCAGGGGCATTTATACTAATGTGCACAGAAGTTTATAAGGCGTTCCATAAAGAATAATATACATTGAAAAGGAAGTCACTTGCCTTAAAAGGCAGGTAACTTCCTTATTTTAAGAAAAATTATTGGGCAGGGGTTTCTTTTAATAAACGGTTAGCGGCATTATTGGTAAGAAAATAATCAATGTAAATATCTTCTATGGTTTCTGGGAAGAATGATTTAAAATGAAGAAAGTCTATAGGATCGGTTTCGTATGTAGTAAGCATTTTACTTAGGCAAGAATCCATTGTTTCTTTCCCAATTCTATTTTCTATGGCTTGTAAAGCTAAGGCACTAAAGGAATAGGATAATTCTCCACAGTCATGGGAGGCAAATTCTTCAATGGGATAAGGTGTTTTTTTCCATTTGTGAATCTGTTGTTTAAAATTTTGGAGGTATTGTGCCATAATGTTATCTTGTGATTGGATAGACAGTGCATCACATACTCTAGCGGTAAAATATTGGGTAAGGCCCTCATCAAAAAAACGGGCTTTTTGTTGGCTAATTTGGCATGGAGGATTCCAGTTAATGTGGATAAGTTCATGTATTAATCCTTGGTAATTAGCATCTTGTGTGAAAAACATAGTGCCTGGAAGGACAAAGCTGCCATAGCCTTTGGGTATAGAAATAATTTGAAAATGTTTAATCTCAGCTTGTTTAAAATGGTTCATAAATTGGTTAGTGCCCATTACAATCTTTTCGATTTCTTTAATAGATCGCTTGTCATTTTTAGAAAGCCATATTTTCCCAAAGGAACATTTATATTTTTTTAAGTTGCCAATAACAAAAGTAGGGTTATAGCCTTCATAAATAAAGGGCTTTATGCAGGTTAAATTACTGCAGATATGACGTGAATCTTTCCTAGTAATAAAAACGCGGATTTTTTCTTTTTCTGTTGGGTAAAGGAGGAGGGAGAAATAGGTTTCAGAATATGGGATTTCAAATACAGGGTAATAAATCGTTTCATCCCGTAATAAATAAAGTTCATCTGTCGTTTTTTCTTTTACATAAGGCCATCTGCCTGTTGTGCCATCCAGAATTCCTTCATATTCAATCAGCAATATTTGGTTATGTTCTGGGAGTTTAAAAGAAATTTTTTGATAATTATATTCAATACTGTCCTGCTGAAAATGGATAGGAAGATTGTCACAAAATACATTGTGGATAAAAAAACTTTTATTTAACATAAAAAAGGGATTTTTAATAGATTTTGTTTCTATATAAAACCTTCCTTTAATAGTCGAAGATAATTCTAGATGTAAGGTTTTCATTAGTAGCCCCTTCCATATAAGATTTAGATATTCTATTATTTAAGATAAGTATTTTTATACAAATCGCATATTACCATATGATTCATTGTTTGTCAATAGAAAGGAAAATCATTACGTTAAGGAGGAAAAAGGTATGGAAAAAGTTTATGAAATTAGTAATTTTGATATTTTGGCAGCAGCAGGTGGAAAGGGGTTATTAGGTGATTTGGATAGTGATGGGCGGATGGAAGTAGTGTTTGTACAAGCAGATAGTGGGATCGATGACCGATATGTCCCACATCAGGTTACTTGTGTAACAGCATACCGCTTGGATGGGACAATGTTGTGGCAGGTGGGGAAGGCAATGGAAAAAGCAGGGAATTTTGGCTCTGATTTTCCAGCACAGATCTGTGATTTTGACGGGGATGGGCATTTAGAAGTAGTCTGTGTAATGGAAAAGAAATTCTGTGTTTTGGAAGGTAAAACGGGGAAATGTAAAAAACAATATCCGCTTCCTTCTAATGAAGCACATGATTGTATTATCCTTGCAGACTTAACGGGGCAGGGAGCAAGGAGGGATGTTATTTTAAAGGATCGCTACCGCAATATGTGGGCATTGGATAACCAGTTTTCTCTTCTTTGGACACACCAGGGCAATTTAGGGCATTTCCCATGGGCTTCTGATATAAATGGAGATGGTTATGATGAAATTATGGCAGGCTATGATTTGTTGGATCACAATGGGAAATTGCTTTGGTCATGTAAGAACTTGGAAGACCATGCAGATTGCCTGTGGGTTTCGGATATAAATGGGGACGGGAAACCAGAAATAGTGGTAGGGGGAAGCGTAACCTGCGTATATAATGCAGATGGAAAAGAACTTTGGAGGTATGATGGCTCAATTGAATCACAACATGTAGCGTTGGGGAGGTTTTGCCCATGGCTTTTTGGGCTTCAAGTAGCAGGCTTGGATCGGATTCAAAGGGGAGACGGGCATAAAGGGCAATGGGATGGCAAAGACGGAATGTTTTTGCTGGACTGCGAAGGAAAGGAATTGTGGAAAGAAAATAGGACGACAAAGGGTTGGCTGACAATTGTGGATACTTTGTCAAACTGGAATGGCGGGCAGCAAGATTATATATTGGCATACCGCAGGGGTGGTGGGGTAAACCCTGGCTTATATAATGGAAAAGGAGAAAAGATAGTAGAATTTCCAGTAGATGGGTATGTCTTACATGGGGATCTGTTTGGGAGAGAAAAAGAAGATGTCCTTATTTATACGCCAGAAAGGGCATATGTGTATTCTGGGACAAAATATGATTTAACACAACAGCCGTCAGGAAAGGCAATTCCACAGAATAGGCGTTTATATAGTTCTACTCTTTATCCTGGAGGAGAAATTTAAAGAGTAGGTTTATTATATGAAAAAAGCACGCCGGGGGAGACGTGCTTTTTTCCGGAATGGAATGTATTTCCATAGAGGAGTTTATACAATTCCTTATTTAACCAAAGCTTCCCATTCTTTTGGCAAATAAGAAAGAGTATGGCGAATCATATCCCTTAATAGGGTTTTTGCGTCCTTAGGAAGACAATGGGCCTTAACTAAAGGATCATTGGTGAACGCTTTTAATGCCAAATCAAAATCCGGATGAAGAGCTGCTTTTAAAATATCTTCATGGTTTTCTACATGTGGCTTAATCAAAGTAAGAAGTTGTCCTGGCAATTCCCCAGCGATAAGCGGGAATATAGAATCTTTTGCAAATACAGCATTGGTTTCTACAATTGCCGTCCTTGGAAGATTTGGTATCTGGCCGTTGGTATTTGGAATATTTACATTACTTACCATGCGGGTGAGGCCACATAACGCTTTTATTAATAATACGCCTTCCTCGACTGAAGGATCTAATTTTACGCCTTCTTCCCCTTTTACTAGGCGTGCGCTTTTCTCCAGACGTTTCTTTAAATCTTCTTTTCTATAGGCTACGGTGGTTAAACCGAATTTCCAATTTTTTACTGTTTCTGGATTATTTAAGTATTCATCACCTGGCATAAATTCTGCCAAATGGCGGTCGCCTGCCGCTGCAATATATCCATAACGGCGGAATAAATCAAACTTGACGCGCTGTGCGCAGGCAAAGGAATTATTCATCCAATTGTTGTCCCCGCCTTTATCCATGCCTTCTTCATAATGCTTGTCAATATAAGCCTTATACACAGGAAATAAGTCAATTCCTTTATAAGAAGCACGGTCAAACCAAGTAAAATGGTTAATGCCAAGCACATTAACAATAATCTCGCTTCTATCTATTGCATCAATGCCAAATTCTTCTTCACAAATAGTTTTTAATACCTTTTGTGTGCCAAATACTTCGTGGCAACATCCAAATGCCTTTATGCCAGGGAATATATGGTATAATACTTTTACGCATAAAGACATAGGGTTTGTATAATTAATTACCCAGGCGTTTGGGGAATATTCTTTAATGGCTTCTGCTATTTCTACATACATTGGAAGAGTGCGGAGCGCACGTAAAATCCCGCCAGGGCCCGCTGTATCACCTACAGATTGATAAATCCCATATTTTTCTGGCAAATGTACGTCATATTCCATTTCATCAAAAGTGCCTGGTAAAATAGAGATAATAACAAAATCAGCCCCTTCCAACGCATCCTTTAATGTAGGGACAGCTTTATAGTCCCATTTCCCAATAGTATTAGGGTTTGCTGTTAAGCGGTTGCCAATAATTTCATTGTTTTTTGCCGCTTCCATGTCAATATCATAAAGAGCAATTGTACCAGAGAGTGCCGGTTCTATAGCAAGATCGCCCATAAAACTCCATGCCCAGCCGCGGGAACCGCCGCCAATATATGCAATTTTTATATCTGTTACTTTTGAATTATGATAGACCATTATGGTATAAATCCCCTTTCCAAAATAACTGTTTTTACTTGCGTTGTTAATCCTATTATAATATAATATCTTTAAAGAAAATTGTAATATATTGCTGTATTTTAGTAAAAATAGAAAAATCGTATACTAGGATGAGGGAAAATGAAACATACTATATTTAAAGAAAGAATTCCTGGGTTAATGGTAGAACAGGTAATCCGTGATGAGGAGTTTAATATGGATGCGCGCCATATGCACAGTGAATATGAAATATATTATTTATTAGAAGGGGAACGGTATTATTTTATTGAAAGTGAAACATTTTTAATAAAATCAGGGACAATATTATTTATTGAAAAAGAAAAAATACATAAAACAAATAGTGTGGCAGGGAAGCCATATTTTAACCGGATGTTAATCGAAGTAAAAGAGGAATGGCTGGAAGCGTTTTTCCAAAGGCTGCGTGTTGTAACGATAGAAAGGTTTTTTGAAAGCTGTAAAATAGTAGAATTAAATAAAGAAGGGCAAAAGTTAGTAGAAAATACAATGCTTATAATTGCTAATGAAGCTAGGGAAAGAAAAATAGGGTATGAACAAATGATATTGGCAAGGCTTGCAGAGATGATGCTTTATATTATCCGTACAAGGCAGGTTTTTCCTCTGGCAGATAAGGAAGGGAATTTATTGTCTGCGAAATGTTTGAAAGTAAATGAAGTAGCAGAGTATATCCAAAAAAATTGTTATAAAAAAATATCTTTGCAGGGGCTTGCAGAAAAATTTTTTGTAAGTAAATGTTATTTAAGCAGGATTTTTAAGGAAGTAACAGGTTTTACAATAAATGAGTATTTAACAATACAGCGGGTTAAGAAGGGAAGGGAACTTTTAGAAACTACTAATTATAGTATTACCCAGATTTCAGAATTGGCAGGTTTTGAGAGTGTTACCTATTTTGAAAAGGTATTTAAAAAACAGATGGGGCAACCACCATTTAAATATAGGAAATTCCGCAGGGCAGCAGTAGAGGGAAAAATCAATGGATGAAAAAAAGGGGATTGGGACATTAGGGGAGAAAACATTACATCACACACTTAAAAATTATTTTGAGCCAAATAAAGAAAAGCAGGAAGTTCGGATTAAAAAATATTATGCGGATATTTATAATGAAAAAGGGATTATTGAAATCCAGACACAGCAGTTTTACCGGTTAAGGGGAAAGTTAAAAGTATTTTTAAAAGAATATCCAGTGACGTTGGTTTATCCTGTCCCAGGGAAAAAATGGTTATATTGGTTAGATCAAGAGAGTGGGGAAATTTCAAAAGGGAGGGTATCCCCAAAAAAAGGGACTTATTACGAAATATGCAAAGAATTATATAAAATAAAGGAATATTTAGGGGACCCAAACCTTCATTTACATGTGTTAATATTAGAAATCGAAGAATATCGTTACTTAAATGGCTGGAGCAAGGATAAAAAGAAAGGCTCTTCCCGTTGTGACAGGATTCCAAGGAAGATTATAGAAGAATTATGTATTGATTCTAAGGAAGATTATAAAAAATTATTGCCAGAAGGCTTGCCAGCAGAATTTGGAAGTTATGAGTTTGCCAAAACAGCACATATTTCTAGGAGCTTAGCGCAGGTAACATTAAATATTTTACTTGAAGTAAATTGTGTGGAACGTATACAAAAGAAGGGAAACGCTTGGGTATACCAGATTAGAGTGTAAAAAGAGAGGTGCCATTGTTGGCATCTCCCTTCGAAAAATTATAAATCTTTTTTAAAAAAATGGTCTATTTCTTTTTTAATGGATTCTGGAGGCTGGGATTTAGATAAATATCCTTCTGGTTTAAGGGCAATTACTTTTTTAACACTTTCCTTATCTACTTTGTTGGTTAAAAAGATTACAGGAATATCTACAAATTCTTTTTCTGAACGGATCATGGCAAATACTTGGCTGCCATTGCAGATAGGCATTTCATAGTCCAATAAAATTAAATCGGGCTTGTCAAGCGTAATGGATCGGATTGCAGATAGCCCAGATTTTGCGGTTGTTACTTCATAATCATGATGAAAGAGATTTTGGAATGTTTTTAACATAAAATTAGAATCATCTACTAAAAGAATTTTCTTTTTTTGGATAATTGCTGTTTTTTCTAATTGGTTTTGGTTCAAGTATTTTTCAATTTCAGACATAGCATTTGCTGTAATAATGGAAATTCCTCCTTCATTTTGTAATATATCGGTTGCAGTTACGCAATATGCGAAATATCCTTTTCCCGTATCAAAAAGAAAACTGAATTGTGGGCTTTGTTTTTCAAATATTTTTTGGAATTGATCATAGGTTAATAATTGTTCATCTTTTATTTCAAATTCTTCAGAGGACGGAAAATAGCCTTTAATACGTTCTACCAGTTGTTTGGCTACATACCTGGCTGTATTCATTAACATGGCATTTACTGCTTCGGAATTAGTGTCTAATACGCTGCCAATCGTACTAATAATAAATTGCTGTTCAAAGATTAGAAAGAATTCCCATTTTTTTTGTTCTTTGGTGCTATAGATTATCCGGTAATAAATACCATCCCCAAATTTTTCCCCACCATAACAATCACTAATTAATATAGGGTTTAATTGGAACATACTGTGAAGTAAATTGATAAGTGTCTGCCCCATAATTGCTTGTTCTTCCTCTGGTAAAAGGTTTTCCCATTGTGTAACATGTTCGCCGCTTACAATAGCATAATCTTCGATTAGTGTATGGCCCACTAACCATCCAGCACAAACGCCGAGGAAATGGTTAATGGAGTCTTCTGAAAAGCCTGCTAGTTCTATTTCTTTTTCAAGTGCAGGAAGTGTCCTTTCGCGAAAATTTTTATGAATACGCCTGTGGGTTTCCAGATCTGCATAATGGATAGAATCCATATAGTTTTCTTCTTCTGCAAAATGCTTAAGCGCATGTTCTTTAAAGTATTTAATAGCTTCATGGCAGACCCATTGGCTTTTTTCATCTTGTTCCCTAAGATCAAATAGTTTATTAAGAATATTAAATAGCTTTTTGTGAGCCCTGTCTATAATTTCTACGCCAGTATTATACCGTTTATTCCATACGAGTCGGTGTCCCATATATATTCTCCTTTCTTATTAAGGTTGTTGTTAAAATATCAATAAAAATGATATAATTTATTTTATTCTGCCTTTGTAAAAATGCCCTATTGGATTGGTGTTTTTTAATATTTTCTTTGTATTATATATGGTTTTAGGAATTATTTCTGCTATATCTAACTGCTTGTACTTGACAAGAAAAATAGGAACGCTTATAATAAAGCCATGAATTGCCATATGGAAGAATAATGTGGATGAAGAGAGTAACCTGCTTCTAAACGTAATAGAGAACCGGGGAAGGTGGAAGCCGGCACAAGTAAGAGGCAGATGAAAATCACTTCGGAGTTGCATTGCTGAAAAAAAAGTAAGCTTTGCCGGCGTTCCACCGTTATCTGGGACTCATATAACTGTATGTTGAAATAGGTGGTAGAACAAAGAATAACCTTTGCCCTGTTGCAGGGTAAAGGTTTTTTTAATAGAAAGTTTTGCCGCCAGAAGAAAGGGAGGAGAAGAAAGTGTATAACAAGGTATCAACGGATATGAACTTTGTGGAGAGAGAAAAGAAAATAGAGCAATTCTGGAATGATCATAATATTTTTGAGAAAAGTATGGAAAACCGTAAGGATGCAAAAACATATACTTTTTATGACGGGCCGCCAACAGCAAATGGAAAACCACATATTGGCCATGTATTAACCCGTGTGATTAAAGATATGATACCCAGGTACCATACCATGAAGGGATATATGGTTCCAAGGAAAGCTGGATGGGATACCCATGGGCTTCCCGTTGAATTAGAGGTAGAGAAATTTTTAGGGTTAGATGGAAAAGAACAAATTGAGGAATATGGGGTAGAGCCATTTATTAGTCATTGTAAAGAAAGTGTATGGAAATATAAGGGCATGTGGGAGGATTTTTCTGGGACAGTAGGGTTCTGGGCTGATATGGAAAATCCTTATGTTACGTATGAAAATAATTATATTGAATCAGAGTGGTGGGCATTAAAGCAGATTTGGGAAAAGAAATTATTATATAAAGGTTTTAAGATTGTGCCATATTGCCCACGTTGTGGTACGCCCCTATCTAGCCACGAGGTGGCACAAGGGTATAAGGATATTAAGGAAAAGTCTGCAATTGCCAAGTTTAGAGTAAAAGGTGCAGAAGGAGAATATATTCTTGCATGGACTACAACCCCGTGGACACTGCCTTCTAATGTAGCACTTTGCGTGAATCCAGTTGAGGCATATGTAAAAATTAAGGCAAAAGAAACTGGTGAAGTATATTATATGGCAGAAGCATTGTGTAATACAGTGCTAGGTGAGGGCTCTTATGAGGTATTGGAACAGTTTACCGGAAAAGAGTTAGAATATAAAGAATATGAGCCACTATTTGACTTTGCTATAGATATCTGCAAAAAGCAGAATAAAAAAGCATTTTATATTACTTGTGACAGCTATGTAACTTTAACAGATGGGACTGGTGTTGTTCATATTGCCCCTGCATTTGGTGAGGATGATGCCAATGTAGGAAGGAAATATGATCTTCCATTTGTGCAGTTAGTAGATGCCAAAGGGGAAATGACAGAAGAAACTCCATGGAAGGGCGTATTTTGTAAAAAAGCAGATAAAGAAATTTTAATTGAATTAGATAAAAAAGGACTATTATTTGCAGCACCAAAGTTTGAGCATAGTTACCCACATTGTTGGAGATGTGATACGCCACTTATTTATTATGCAAGAGAATCTTGGTTTATTAAAATGACTGCGGTGAAGGAGGATTTAATCCGCAATAATAATACCATTAACTGGATTCCAGAGAGTATAGGGAAAGGACGGTTTGGGGATTGGCTAGAAAATATCCAAGATTGGGGCATTAGCCGTAACCGTTATTGGGGAACCCCATTAAATATTTGGGAATGTGAATGTGGGGAGCAACATGCAATAGGAAGTATTCAGGAATTAAAGGAAATGTCCGATAATTGTCCTGAAGAGATTGAACTGCATCGGCCATTTATTGATGAAGTAACCATTACCTGCCCCAAATGCAAGAAACCAATGAGGCGTGTGCCAGAGGTAATTGACTGTTGGTTTGATTCTGGGGCAATGCCATTTGCACAGCATCACTATCCATTTGAAAATAAGGATTTATTTGAGCAGCAGTTCCCAGCAGATTTTATTTCAGAGGCAGTTGACCAGACAAGGGGATGGTTTTATTCCTTGCTTGCAGAGTCTACGCTATTATTTAATAAAGCGCCTTATAAAAATGTAATTGTATTAGGTTTAGTACAAGATGAGAATGGGCAGAAAATGAGCAAGTCGAAAGGCAATGCAGTAGATCCATTTGAAGCGTTAGAAAAGCATGGTGCAGACGCAATCCGTTGGTATTTTTATATTAATAGTGCGCCATGGCTGCCAAACAGGTTCCATGATAAGGCAGTAATAGAAGGCCAACGCAAGTTTATGGGGACTTTGTGGAATTCTTATGTATTTTTTGTTACGTATGCGAATATAGATAATTTTGACGCAACGAAATATACATTAGAGTATAATAAATTGCCTGTTATGGATAAATGGCTTTTGTCTAAGTTAAATACAGTAATTAAAGAAGTGGACACTAATTTAGAAAATTACCGGATTCCAGAAGCAGCAAGGGCTTTACAAGAGTTTGTAGATGAAATGAGCAACTGGTATGTAAGGCGTTGCAGGGAACGGTTCTGGGCAGGAGGCATGGAGCAGGACAAGATTAATGCGTATATGACATTATATACAACACTAACGAATATTTGTAAGGCTGCTGCGCCGATGATTCCATTTATGACAGAAGAGATTTACCAGAACCTTGTTAGGACAAATGATAAAACAGCGCCAGAAAGTATCCATTTGTGTGATTTCCCTGTAGTGCAGACAGAATGGATTGATAAGAAATTAGAAGATGATATGGAAGAAGTTGTAAAAATAGTAGTATTAGGGCGTGCTTGCAGAAATGCGGCAAATATTAAGAACCGCCAACCAATCCGTACTATGTTTGTAAAATTAGGGAAGGCCCCTCTTTCTGATTTTTATACAGAGATTATAGAAGATGAATTAAATGTAAAGAGTGTCCAATACACAGAGGATGTAAGAGAATTTACATCTTATAGCTTTAAGCCGCAGCTTCGGACGCTTGGGAAACGTTTTGGAAAACAGATTAATGCTTTAAAAGAGTTACTGGCAGGGTTAAATGGCAACCAGGCAATGGATGAATTAAATGAAAAAGGAACCTTGTCAATTGTTTTAGATGGGAAAGAGGAAAAAATAGAAAAAGAAGATTTATTAATTGAGGCAGCCCAAATGGAGGGGTATGTTTCCGATAGCGACAATGGGATTACAGTAGTATTAGATACCAATTTGACCCCAGAGTTAATAGAGGAAGGCTATGTAAGGGAATTAATTAGTAAAATCCAGACAATGCGCAAGGAAGCAGGGTTTGAAGTAATTGACCATATTAAAGTATTCCAAAATGAAAACCAGAAATTAGCAGAGATATTAGGAAAGCATACAGAAGAAATTAGTAAGGCAGTTTTAGCAGATGAGATTGTAATTGGACAGGTACCTGCTATTTCAAAGGAATGGGATATTAATGGTGAAAAGACAGTTTTAGGAGTAGAAAAAACAATTTAAGATAAGAAGTAAGGAGGAATCAGAGTTGAATCGTAAGTTTGACAAGGAATTTTTTAAGAGAAGTGTATTGTATAATGTGAAAACATTGTACAGAAGGACAATTGAGGAAGCGACACCCCAACAGATTTTCCAAGCAGTTTCTTATGCAGTAAAAGATGCCATTATTGATGCATGGCTTGCTACCCAGAAAGAGTATGAGAAGAGTGATCCAAAGACCGTATATTATTTGTCTATGGAGTTTTTAATGGGAAGGGCTTTGGGAAATAATTTAATTAATTTAACCTTTTATGATGGGGTAAAGGAAGCAATGCAGGAGCTTGGCTGTGACTTGAATATTATTGAAGATCAAGAGCCAGACGCAGCACTTGGGAATGGCGGGCTTGGACGTTTAGCAGCATGTTTCCTAGATTCACTAGCTTCTCTTGGATATTCTGCGTATGGCTGTGGAATCCGTTACCGTTACGGCATGTTTATGCAGAAGATTGAAGATGGTTATCAGGTAGAAGCGTAAGACGATTGGTTAAAGAATGGGAACCCATTTGAAATCCGCAGGGATGAGTATGCAACAGAAGTTAAATTTGGCGGGTATGTGCGTGTAGTAAGAAATGCAAATGGAAGAGAGCAATTTATCCAGGAAAATTATCAGGTAATCCGTGCTGTCCCATATGATCTTCCAGTAGTAGGCTATGGGAACAATGTGGTAAATACACTTCGTATTTGGGATGCAGAACCTGTACAGCGTTTTAATTTGGCAGTATTTGATAAAGGGGATTACCATACAGCCGTAGAACAGGAAAATTTGGCAAAAACAATTGTAGAGGTACTTTATCCAAATGATAACCATTATGCAGGAAAGGAACTTCGTTTAAAACAACAGTATTTCTTTATTTCTGCAAGTATCCAGACTGCTGTAAAGAAATATAAAGATAAGCACAGTGATATTAAGAAATTATATGAAAAGGTAATATTCCAGTTAAATGATACCCATCCAACTGTTACAGTGGCAGAGCTTATGAGAATTTTAATGGATGAAGAAGGGCTTACATGGGATGAGGCATGGGAAGTAACGACAAAAACTTGTGCGTATACAAACCATACTATTATGTCTGAAGCATTAGAAAAATGGCCAATTGAGTTATTCTCTAGGTTATTGCCAAGAATCTACCAGATTGTAGAAGAAATTAACCGCCGGTTTATTTTGGAAATCCAAAAGAAATATCCAGGCGAACAAGATAAGATTAAGAGTATGGCAATTATCTATGATGGGCAAGTAAAAATGGCACATTTAGCTATTGTTGGAGGTTTTTCTGTAAATGGCGTGGCAAAACTCCATACAGAGATTTTGAAGAAAGAAACATTGCGTGATTTCTATCAAATGATGCCAGAGAAATTTAATAATAAGACGAATGGTATTACACAAAGAAGGTTTTTATTACACGCGAACCCATTGCTTGCAAAATGGGTAACAGATAAAATTGGGGATGGCTGGATTTTAGATTTGCCTCAAATGGATCGGTTGTCCGTTTATGTAGATGATGAAAAATGCCAAGAAGAATTTATGCAGATTAAGCATCAAAATAAGATCCGTTTGGCAGAATATATTTTGGAGCATAATGGAATCCAGGTAGATCCAAATTCTATTTTTGATGTACAAGTAAAACGTTTGCATGAATATAAACGTCAGTTATTAAATATTTTGCATGTAATGCACTTATATAATGAAATAAAAGAAAACCCAGATATGGACTTTTACCCAAGGACCTTTATTTTTGGCGCAAAGGCAGCAGCAGGCTACCGCAGGGCAAAGCTTACGATTAAACTGATTAACAGTGTAGCAGATGTCATTAATAATGATAAGTCTATTAATAATAAGTTAAAAGTAGTATTTATAGAGAATTACCGGGTTTCTAATGCAGAAATTATTTTTGCAGCGGCAGATGTAAGTGAGCAGATCTCTACAGCTAGTAAGGAAGCTTCTGGTACTGGCAATATGAAGTTTATGTTAAATGGCGCAGTAACATTAGGGACAATGGATGGCGCAAATGTAGAGATTGTAGAAGAAGTTGGAGCAGAAAATGCCTTTATCTTTGGGTTAAGTTCTGATGAAGTAATCCGCTATGAAAATGAAGGCGGTTATGATCCAATGGATATTTTCAATAATGACCAGGCGATCCGTAAGGTATTAATGCAGCTTATTAATGGATATTATTCTCCTTATGATCCAGAAATGTTCCGTGAAATTTATGATTCTCTGTTAAATACAAGGCAGAGTGACAAGGCGGACACATACTTTATATTAAAGGATTTCCGATCCTATGCAGAAGCACAGAAAAAGATTGACAAAGCATACCGTGATAGGAAGGCATGGGCAAGAATGGCTATGTTAAATACAGCAAAATGTGGAAAATTCTCTTCTGATAGGACAATTGAAAATTATGTAGAGGATATATGGCATTTGAATAAGGTAAAGGTGGAACTTCTAGAAGAATAGAAGAAAGGAAGGGATTGTATGGCAGTTTTAGTAACAGGGGGTGCAGGTTTTATTGGAAGCCATACCTGCATTGAACTGCTGGAGGCAGGCTATCAAGTTGTAGTAGTAGATAACCTTTGTAATTCCAGTGCAGAGGCACTTAAACGCGTAGAACAGATTACAGGGAAAAAGGTAACTTTTTATCAAGAGGATTTGTTAGACCGTGAAGCAATTGAAAAAATATTTGAACAGGAAGAAATTGAATCTGTTATTCATTTTGCGGGGCTTAAGGCTGTAGGGGAATCTGTCCAGAAGCCTTTGGAATATTATTATAATAATATTACAGGCACATTAATCCTTTGTGATGTAATGAGGAAACATGGAGTAAAAAAGATAGTATTTAGTTCTTCAGCCACTGTTTACGGAAGTCCAAAGACTGTACCAATTAAAGAGGATTTCCCATTATCTGTTACCAATCCTTATGGA
>ERZ808040.1418-NODE-1418-length-16111-cov-5.155981_pt1 | contig 16111 bp, 13 predicted proteins | sample MGYA00380191_ERZ808040 | MGnify/ENA primary metagenome ERZ808040 (study PRJEB31490, sample SAMN06133395) | mouse gut metagenome | isolation source: J6 | host: mice | place: China: Chengdu | collected 2015-05 ... | reverse complement strand
AACAAAAATTTGGCAAAAAAATTAAGCCATTACTGGCTTTGTGAGTTATTTCTAAATGCTCAGGTGTCAAACTCCCGTAGCATTGAAAAAAATGGTAAAATTACTTGAAAAAACGATGTGGTAACGATATAATATAAAGGATACGAATAAATAAAGGATAATTCCTGATTATCGTGGCTTAACAGCCTGTTTGACTTAGACACAGGATAAATTGAGATTGTAGAGTATTGATGGTTAATTAAAAGTTATCCGTTGAATTTGGCAATAATAATATAACGGATTCCAGTAGAGAGGTACATAAGAATTATGAAACAGTTCGGAGAACTTTATTCGAAACAGGAAATAGCATCGGCATCTGATTTTTTAAAAACAATTGTTCCGTTAGAACCTTTAAGAGATACAGAAAATTCATTTGAAGGAACTGATCAGAACTATGATAAATCCTTTAAAGGCTCTCTGATGCGGCATGGTACATATTACAGATGCGGATTTGCTAATGTTGATTTCGAGGGAACGATTGGAAATAATTCTATTTTTGAAAATTCTATTTTTACAGACTGTAGCTTTGCAAATGCAAATTTTATATACTCCAATTTCTCTAATAGCAATTTGACTATCAATACATCTTCTAGCAGATATGATTTTTCGGATTTTACAGGTGCCACTATTTCCAACAGTAAAATAGATGGAACTTCCTTCAGAGATTGCTATTTTCGGAATAGTAAATTGGAGGCTTGTAAAATAAATCAATGTAATTTTTCTAATTCAATTTTTAGTAATTGCTCTTTTAAAGATGTAGACTTATCTATAACTACATTAGATTTTTCTGAAATTACTGATTCAAAATTTCATAATGTTACCTTGCCCTTTTTCGGGATATTGAATTTGGTCAATGGTTTTGAACAAATAGTTGAGCAAGAGGCCGTTTTATTTAAGCCAGTGAGTTCAGACTATATTGTAAAAAGCGAAAAATATGTTGAGGATATTAGACTACTCAAACCTGTTTTTTATTATGAAAAAAGTTTTTTGGCACTTGCAAATATCTATGCTTATGACGGAGAAATAGAAAACACATATTATACAATATTAGATGGCTTAGCATACGCATGTATGAAAAAGGATTTCAGTCTAATACGGCATCTCTGTAAATTTGCATCTGTGAATAAATTTTTCAATTTAAAGCAATTAAAATCATTTTACGACTTTCTAGAAAGCAATGTTAATGTCCAGCAGTTACAATATGTAGAATATCGCAATTATCTTAATGAACTCTCCATTGCGAAAAGTTTACTGATTGACTGTCCTTTTAATAGGGATATTATTGAAATAAATTTAAAAACAAACTTTGACTATAACGACGCAGATAAACTGGCAGAGACATTTAATATTATAAATAGTACGTTTGAGCAATATGCCCCCGATTCAAATAATTACATAACAATTAGGCATAATTCCCCAATCGAACTTACAATTGTAGTATCAGATAATATATATACATTAATTTTAGTATTTATGGCACTTGAATTATTTTTTAATAAATCATGTAACGTAATAGAGAAAGTACAAAATATTCTTAAAAATCGACAGGAAATTAAACTTAAAAAGTGGGAAATTGAAAAATTAAAAGCTGAGCAGGAAATGCGACAGAGATCGCATCATATATTGCTTCCGAGTGACTTTCAAAGTATTTCCTATCTTACAAAAGCAATGAATGATTTGCCAATAGAACTTCGAAATTATAAATAAGATAGGGCACAGTAAAATGTACAATATTTACTGTGCCCAAATAGTTAGCGGCCGCCACCACCGCCGCCACCGCCACCGCCACCACCGCCACCGCCAGACATTGCGATTGTGAAGTCATCGCATGTTTCTTCCCTGCGGTATTCGACGGCTAATTCTGTAGCTTCATCATCAAAGACTGCAAGTATACTACATTCCAGAGACATTACATGGCACCTCCTTTCCTTTCGATTCTGTTAAATATCCTCGTTGATATAATTTTAAAAATAAAAGATTTAAATCCTCAAAGATATAAACAGTCGGATCATACATAGTAAGATAATCTATTGCATCTGATATTGTATGTATTGTTTTAAAAAAGTTAAAAATAAATATCAAATGCTTATTTCCTATCATATAATGATGTGTTTGCCAGTTATAGATAATATATACATTTCGTTTTGTATCAAAGCCATACACCAGTGTGCTTGGAGTAGATACTTCTGTCTTTGGATCTATTGAGGAAACGTCAATTACAGAATCATTGTTATTCTTTTGAGCCTTCCATCTCAAAGTATATCTCGCAGTTTCACTAAGACGATAGAATATATGCGGTTTTACAAATGAATCTGCCGGCATCCAAGGATAAAGTATATTGCGCATATATTGGTCTCGTTCTACAAATAACTGTTTTTCTAAATTGCTTCCTCTGTCCCATTGTAAAATATTACCCAAAAAATCTTGTAAAGAACAAGGGTAATAAATCTTGTCTATTTCATATTTGTCAGGATGACAGAATACATAACTGCTAATATCCAAATTAAATATATTGAGGTTAAATGAAACCATTGGATATTTTTTGCATAAATAGTACAGATAGTCATAAGTTTTTTTTCGCTCATAAAAATCTTCGCCCGGAAATCCGATGATCATGGGAAAATGAATAGAAATCCCAACGTTAGAGTATGCAGAACATATTTTTTCTACTAGCTCAAGCGAAAAATCTTCATTGAACTTATTCATTGCGTTAAGGGTTTCAAGAGATGCCGACTCCAATCCCAATCTCAGTTCTTTTAATCCTGATTTCCTAAGGCACTCTATTAGATTGTTATCTAAAAGTAATTTTTCTACACGGCATCGTGCCTGCCATATAATATCGATATTATTTTTTATAAAAAAATCTGCTACATATTTCAATTTATATGGATGAATTGCTTCATCGATAAACCATATATATTTTATTCGTTTATGCAAATATACTTTAAGTTCATTCAATGATATTTCAAGTGCATCCTTTATTGTTTCATCGTTATTAAAATGATATTTTTTATTAATTCCACAAAAAGTGCATTTATTCCAATAACACATATTATAGGGTTGTAGATGAACGTTAGCCAGTTCGCCTTCCGGATATTGCGTTTCAACGACAGGTGTATAATTTGTTCCCTTTGATTTATAAGGAGTTACACATATTTTATCCTTGTTTATATATATTACATTTGAAACTGTTGAAAGTTCTTTGCCATTTTTTAATGCTCTAAGCAACTGTTCTTCTGTTTCATCGAAGTATTCCAAAATAATTGAGTCAACCATTTTAAATAAATATTCATTTTGCGTTAAATATGACTCCAATTTGTTTAGAGAATAGTACTCTGATGAATGTCGGGAAATGCATATGTGTGTGTCTGGGCATTGTTCTTTTATCAAACGGCATATTGCCATATTATAAAATGTTGGAGCTCCACTTATAAAAAGAACTGGGGGCAAAGCTTCCAAGATATGAGGTAAAACATACTGCCTGACAAATTTCAAATAGGGATTTTTTTGATCATCCAGGCAAGCATGGTATATTTGGGAAGCGGAATAATTTTTTGTTTCAAAACCATTTTGAATTGTAAGACGATGAGGCTCAAAAATGTACTCTGAATAAATTTTGCAAACAATACTAAGCGTTTCTACATAACGGAAAAAATCTTTTACCGTTATGTCGGAATTACATATAAATTTTTTAGCGAGTTCAACTTGCTTTATGAAGGTGTCAACATCAGCAGCAATAGAAATATATTTTGGTGATGAAGGCACTATTTTATCAACAATTCGTTTGATATTCTTTGTATCAAATATATGGGTCCAAAAAAAATTGGTAGCATCCAATTCGTTTTCCATCACATTTAATGTAGCGACTGATAAACCGTTTGGTGTAGGGTTATATAATTCGTGAAATATTCCACCAAGGGATGCAATTCGTATATAATTCATAACGATTCTCCATTTTATCGATCTATTGCCAAATCCAACGGATAACTTTTCAATACTCTATAATCTCAATTTATCCTGTGTCTAAGTCAATCAGGCTCTTAACCCCCAATAATCAGGAATTATCCTTTATTGATGTCCATCTTGTTCCGGGGATGTTTATGTACAAGAATATCTTTTTGCTTTGAATTCGATACATGCGTATAAATTTCGGTTGTGCTAATGGAACTGTGCCCAAGCATCCTTTGAATATATCTGATATCAACATCCTGTTCCAGTAAAAGGGTAGCAAAAGAGTGCCTGAACATATGCGGTGTAATATGCTGGCTGATGCCAGCTAGGCGTGCATAATGGTTAATCATTAAACGAACAGACTGATCCGACAGTTTATGCTGCAGTCGGTTCACAAAAAAGTATCCACATGAATCTATTTCTTTTCGAAATGTCTCCTTATACAATTTTAACGCCACAATAACTTCTGGATTACCAATCTGGATAATTCTTTCTTTGGCGCCTTTCCCATAAATCAGGATGTTATTACTTTCCAAATCTATATCTGATGGTTTAAGGGAACATAATTCAGAAATACGCATTCCGGTAGCGAACAGCAGCTCAATGACAGCGATGTCCCTTATGCTGCATCTTTGCTGATATTCTGATTCTGCCTGTTTCTTTTGGGCGTAGAGTGTAGACAGAAATGCCTGTATGGAGTGAAAAGGGATTGTCTTTGGGAGCAGCTTGGCCTCCCGAAAGCGGATATCAAGCTTTGCAAAAGGGTTTTCCTCTAATATCTCTTTATATTCCAGGTAATGAAAGAAAGCTTTTAAACTTGCTATTTTTCGCTTGACCGTTTTGGGTTTATGGTTCTTGTGCAGGCTAGTGATAAAATTGTCCACAACATCTTTACAAAAGCATTCAGATAAATCTGAGCAATAGTCAGCATATTGCTTCAAATCAATCTTGTATGCCTTTAACGTTTTGGTGTCTAAACGTTTGCGGTACTCACAATATTCAATATATCCGGTAATATAGTTATTCAAAGTGTTCATAAACAGGCACTCTCCTTAGTTTTTTTATAATTATGAGTGTCTGTCCATAAATTGTCTATTGGGCATCCTTATCTAAGGCAATGAATATTTATCTAAAAAAATGGGGAGAGAAACGAATGTCGTTGAAGTGGTTGTAGATCCTTGTTATGCATAGGAAACTATCAGCGATTTTTCAAACATGCTCTGAAAAATACCGCTTAAGAAATCCAAAGAAAGGGCAGCTCAAATTCGCTGCCCTTTTGTGATGATGTATAAGTACGCCTATTTAAAAATCTGTTTCCTGTAGCGGTACACATCTCCTCCCAGGGATGTGCTCTTATAATAGAACTCTTCAAAGCCGCGCCGTAGAAGTTCTCTGTCAGATTCGTGTTTACAGTTCGGCTCACCAGGGCAGTCCAGCACCCAGCCGCCGGATTTCACCACACGGAAGATTTCAGCCAGCTCCCCCTCGTAATCGTCCCCTACCACATGGCCGGACATGACGATGTCAAAGGTATCGTCCGGATAGGGCAGGCTGTCCGCCATTCCGTCCACCACCCTGATATTCCGGATATTCTCCCTCTTGATCTTGCCACGCAGATATTCCCGCAGGCTGTCCACCGGCTCGCTGGCATAGACTTCTTCTGCTCTTTCCGCAGCGGCAAAGGAAAGCCGCCCCGAACCGCTCCCGATATCGAGGACTCTTTTCCCTGAAAAATCCGCCAGCTCAAAAAGCCTTTCCTTGTCCCAGGCGTATATGAAATCACACTTTTCGTCCATGACTTCCGGCGTGGTGTAGGTAACAAAGTCTTCTACGTGGGAAAGTACATACAGCTCTGCGGCCCGGATTTCCGTTTCATCCGCCATAAACGGGGTTTTCGCATTCAGGCTTTCCACTAGCGCTCTGCATTCAGGACATTTGTGGTGAAAATACCACCGAACCGCCGGATTCCCACCAAGGGCAATTCCAAGCTGCCTGGCCAGAGTCTCATTCTGTTCTGCCCATTGCGAGAGCAACCTGAGTTGAAAGCGCTCCATCATAAGAATGCTGTTGAAAGAATATTCTTCTACGTTAATCCAATTAAGTGACATAATGCCTCCTATTTTCCTTTTCCATGCCCGGAGTTTCCTCGTCCAGACATGGTCAGCCAGGAGGACAACAGCTTTATCTCTTGCAGGCCCTCCTGTTTGCTGTTCCTATGTGTGCCAATACTGTTTTCCTCATATGATAACACCCCTTTCATGCTTATTTTCGGAAATCAATAGCATTTCCTTTTTAGTAATAGAACTTTAATGATAGAATCCTTTTTAGTACAGCGATAAATAAATTCGTAGTGCTGGCATGCTGTACCGTTCCTATTTCGTCAACTGGCTTGCTTGAATTTCCATCTGCTGCGTTGGCCTCACTCAACAATGCCACCGCATCGCCTCGTTCAGCAGCATTACAGGCCGAAAATTCATTCTGCGTTATTTGGCTGAAGATGAATGGTACAGTACACTGGGATTCTATGATTATGATACAAAGAATGCGGAGGGAAGTCAAGGTAGCGAAAGGGTGACAAAACAGATTTTTTTATCATAGTGATCTGAAAGATGAAATGTCCGGCGGCTTGACGAATAATTTGTGGAAAACAGATTGTTCGAATGCTTTGGATATGTTAAAATAGGAATTCACAGGAAAGTTACATAAAAAGAAAAAGGTATTTTAGGGAGAGGTACATAGCTATGAAAGACATGATTGCATATTGCGGGTTGAACTGTGAAAAATGCGAAGCATACATTGCAACAGTAAATGACGACCAGGCACTGCGTGAAAAAACCGCAAAATTATGGGCCGAGTTTAATAATGCGCCCATTCTGCCTGAACACATCAACTGCCAAGGCTGCCGTGTTGATGGCGTAAAAACCGTATTTTGCGATAGTTTGTGTCATATTCGTCAGTGTGCGCTGAAGAAGGATGTAACGACATGTGGTGACTGCCCGGACTTGGAAAAATGTCAGATTGTTGGAGAGATTATCTCAAATAATTCTGAAGCGCTGAAAAATTTGAAGGGATAATCTGTAGAACATGACATCTTTCTGCTGGAGCGCTGTGTAGAGAAAACGGGAATTTATTACATGGGATTGGAGCAAGCGGATGATTATTTTGATAACGGGAGCATCTCACACAGGGAAGACGGCACTTGCTCAGAAATTACTTGAAAAATATAAATACCCGTATCTATCTATAGACCACTTAAAGATGGGACTTATTCGTAGCGGAAACACTATGCTTACTCCTGCGAGTGATGAGAAAGAATTGACGGAGTATTTATGGCCAATTGTGTGTGAAATGATAAAAACAGCTATTGAGAATGAGCAAAATCTTATTGTTGAAGGATGCTATATTCCTTTTGAGTGGTCGAAGGATTTCGGATCGGAGTATTTAAAAAATATAAAATATTATTGCTTAGTTATGAGTAATACATATATTACGGATCATTTTAGTGATATAAAAAAGTATGCTAATGTTATAGAAAACAGAATGGATGATGAAGGCTGTACAATAGAAACCGTGCTTGGAGATAATGCCCGAATATTGGAGCAGTGTCAGAATTACAAGGTTAATTATCTTCTTATTGATCATGAATACCAAGTTGACATTGAACTGTAGAATATAGGGAATTAATGAAATTCCGCACAGGGGAAGAAAAGGCAACACTTTTAAGGGTTGTAGGAAAAAGGCTTAGAAGGGATGGTCAAAATGAAGAATGTAATACATATCTATGGAGCCTCCGGCTCAGGAACTTCTACGTTAGGCAGAAAAATCAGTGAAGAATTAGGATATAAGTTTATGGATACGGACGATTATTTCTGGCTTCCGACTAATCCGCAATACACTACAAAAAGAAGTAAAGAGGAACGGCTTGCCTTAATGAAAAAAGATATTTCGGAAAATGATAATGTAGTAATTTCCGGTTCGTTGGTAGACTGGGGGGATGAATTGATTCCGATGTTTACATTGGCAATCAGGCTTGTCACAGCTACAGAAATAAGGATTGAAAGGCTAAAGGTTAGAGAAAAGAAAAAATTTAATGACCGAATTATGCCTGAAGGCGATATGTATACAAACCATTTGGAGTTCATCGAATGGGCCAGAGAATATGATACTGGCAGTACTAATATGAGAAGCAGGGCACAGCATGACGAATGGCAGAAACGGTTGCTTTGTAAGCAGATGGTTTTGGATGGGGCAGACGATTTAGAGGAAAATTTTAAGAAGGTGCAAGCGGAAATCCATTCTGCTGTCGGCAGAACGGAGAACTGATTTTGAACGCAAAGCCTTATTTGAAAGCTCATTGTGGCAATGCTAAAATCTGTTTCCCGTTCCAAAGCCGTCTGTTTGCAATGATATGATTACGGAGATTTTGGGGATATTGTATCAGAGATTCATATCTCATTCATATCCTTCGATCACCCAGTCATATTCCTTTAAATCCAAGCCCTGACCGCAATATTCGCACTTTCCGCCGTTTAGCAGTGACAGGCTTGCACCGCAGGAGTCGCAGCGGTACACATTGACATCATTGATACTCTGGGTCAACGCGCGGATGCTTTTGACAAGTTTGAGCTTTAGATAAGCCTTTTCCTGGCGCACTCCGCCGTTTTCATATTTGGTCAGCATCATCCCGACCTTTACCTGTAAATGCTGAAATGTATTGTCCTTGCGATAATCCATCAGGACGCACTCTAACAGTTTACAATCGATCACACCACGATACCTTGGGAGGAGAGCAGCCATATCGCATACCGCAAACGGTGCGATTTCCGCTGCCGAATCTGCATAGCAGATACTGAGAAGCTTATTGGACAGATTTCCGATCAAATTCTCCACCGAGAAATGCTTGTCCACGCTTCGTATCGTTTCAAGCGTCTGGCGTGTCTTTGCCGGCCCTTCTGCCACACTTTCTTTGGACTTCTTTCCCACAAAAAGCATCACAAATAATATGATTGCACCCAATCCAAGCAATGGGGTCAACGCCGTCATGGCACCGCCCATGTTAATCCCAATGGCCAAAAGAACAATGATAAAGATCACAAGAATCACATACATAGGCACAAAGTTTTTATAAATGGTAAAACCGTCCCTGCGCTGTGTCCAATCTCCCGGATTATACACGGAAGAGACCTTCTGTTTTAAATCTTCTATTTGGAATTTGGTCTGGCAATAGTCGCAGCCGTCCACAAAATGTTCCAGGGCGCTTTCCCAGCCGCAGTTGGGGCAGGCATAATTTCCGTTCATGCTCCTGGATTGGATCAAATAGTATTCACCCGGCGATTTTCTTCTTTCATCCGACCATACACAGCGGTTTCTGTCATAAAAAGCTTTCCGGTAAACCATTTCATCGCTGATCTTGCAGATTAAATTTTTACCGTCATGGGAGTAATCCCAATACGGATAACGCCGGTTCTCATCCTTCACATAATCTGTAGGCTTTATGTAATCGTAGTGCGCCGTCAACCCCAGCGCTGCAAGCCGCTTCTTATTAAGATAATGTGTATACCACAGATTCTGCGTTGTTGTCATGAATCCGTTTTCCGTGGCCTGGGGACTGTTATACCATGCCACCTCTTCCTGCTTATATTTATTCAATATATCAGTCATGTCATTGTTCCAAATCTGGCAGGACGCACTGTAACGTTTCTCGTTCGAAAATTGCGTCATGGCTTCCTGGAACTGGTTCCAATCTTTCTTCATATTAATCTCCATTCCATCAAAACTAATCTCCCATACCGCCCAAATAGCAATGAAAAGCGGTTCCTTCTCAAAAGATTTCTGGGTGTATTTTACCATATTAATGAGGCAAATGCTATCTTTAATTAGCAGGCGATTTTAAGGCCATACGCTGTATATATTCTTTAACATCGTGGAATAATAAGAGTATTGAAGATTATGAATGCAAATATTAACAATATATGGTTGACATTTGTAGCGAAAGTGCGCTATATTAATTATATACAACCAATACTTCTCATATATCAATACTATGATTGCGAAAGGAGATTGCCCTGATGATGAAAATGAATAAGAAAAACCCAAAAAAAGCATTATCATTTCATATGAAGCGATTAAAAAATGTCCTGCTGTTGATGCATGAGGATTATACTGTTTCGGAAAGGGAGCTGGAGGAGTGTAAACGGATCCTCAAGGAGTTTGAGCAGCGCAACAATCTGCCGCCGCTGCCCAACTAAGTGGCTTTCTTCCAGGTTGTGTATTTTTCACACAGTTCATATTTTAAAATTTTAAGAGCATTTGCCATCTTGGTACAGGTGGCAGATGCTTTTGTTGTCTGGCTGTCTATGGTAGAAGATTGCATGGAATCCAATGGGGGCGGAAAAAATAGCAAACTTATAAAGAAATTACATTACCAACACAGGGTTTCGGTGTTATACTTCAAAGAGAAGGAAAAACCATTTTTCCTGCCAATTGTGCCGCACATCTGACAGAAAGCATTTTCCGGACACGCTCTGGCGGACTGGCAAAACAGACAACAGAAAGAGAGGATACTGCGTATGGAATCAAAATTTGTGCCCAAGGCTTTGGACTATGACTTAAGCCCTTACACCGGGCTCACCCGGGAGAGCTGGCTGGAGGCGGGAATGTATATGCTGGAGGGGATTTTCCAGAACATAGACGATATGGAAAAGCCTGTTGTGGTACCCCGCAAGGAGACGGAGATCACTTACCCCCATTTGAAGGCTTCGGAGGAAGTGCAGAAGACGCAACGGACTGCGGAGGTGTTCGAGGGACTGACAAGGTCCTTTTTTATCGCGGCCCCTGTGATGCGGAACATTCCTGATCTGGAAATCTGCGGGTATTCCATGGCGGATTATTATAAAAACCATGTGTTGAGAGTCTGCACAAAAGGGGATCCCCTGTATGTGGGGACTTACGCCGACCAACAGGAGATCACCGGGCATGCGGATCCCTTCAAACCTTTCCAGCAGACCGTGGAGACCTGTGCGCTGGTAATCTGCCTCTGGATCAGCAGAGGACAGATATGGGATACTTATACAAAAGCGGAAAAGGATACCATTGCGGAATTTTTACAGAGTTATGCCCATGAGAACACAGTGCCCCAGAACTGGCGGCTGTTCAATATGCTGGATATGGCGTTCCTGCATATGGAAGGGTATCCCATTGACAGGGATATCATGCGGGACCATGCCCAGGCGATCCTGAATTATTATGTGGGGGAGGGTTGGTACCGGGACGGCCATGCCTTTGATTATTACTCCTGCTGGGCCTTTAATATGTATACGGCCATATGGAATCTCTGGTACGGCTACGAAAACGAACCTTACCTGGCGGGAAAATTCGAAGAGCAGTCCAATAAGCTGATGGAGACCTACGGGGACTTTTTTGACAGGGACGGCTGGACCAACATGTGGGGGCGCAGCAATATCTACCGCAATGCGGCTACCAGCGCCTTTGACGGGAATATGCTGTTACGGAACAGTACGGGTGACCCGGGACTGGCGAGGCGCATTTCTTCCGGCTCTCTGATGCAGTTTTTGGGCAGGGAGGACTTTTTGTACAAGGGAATTCCCACCCTTGGCTTTTACGGGCAGTTTTCGCCCCTGGTTCAGGGGTATTCCTGTGCGGAGTCCCCTTTCTGGCTGGGGAAGGCATTTTTGTGCCTGCACCTTCCTGCGGACCATCCCTTCTGGACGGCGAAAGAGAACAATGGCAGCTGGGAGCACTTAGGGGAGCGTGAAGTAAAGGTTACCGCGCTGGACGGCCCCGCCCTTTGCTTTTCCAACCATCAGGCAAACGGTGAGACGATCCTGCGGACAGGGAAAGTGGTAAAGCGGCCCGGCGACGAGCATGGCATGTGGAATTATTCCAAGCTGTGCTACAATACAAAGTACCCGTGGGAATCAGCGCCCGCCGAGGATGTGGAGGCGCAGCAGTACGTGTTGAGGGATGGCACCACCGGACAGCTCTCCAAAGGGAATGTGACCTTCTGGTACGGGGAAAAGGACGGCGTGCTATACCGCAGGCAGTTTTTTGATTATGATGTGGATACAGAGTGCCATTGGATGCAGGCTGTCAACCTGGCGGACTTTACCGTGCCCTACGGTGTGGTCAGGGTGGATAAGCTGCGGCTCCACCGGGCGCCGGTGTCCCTGACGCTGGGTTCTTACGGCTTCCCGGATAACGGGACGGAGGTTCAGGAGCGGAGGGAAGGGAATGCCCGGGCCATCATCCTGAAGGGCAGAGATGCCCTGGGGAATGAGAAACAGATGGCCATGACCATATATGACGGCTGGAAGGAGCTGAAGCTGCTGCACAGCACCGGCACAAACCCTGATTCGGAGAAATCCGTTGTGCTCTATGCATCCACCGGCAGGGAGAAGCAATATGGTTATGAACCCTATGTGCTGATCTCCCAAGTCATTACAAAGGAAAGCCATGAGGACTTTACGGCGGAGGAATTGTTCCCTGTAAAAGCGGTGAGCTACACCGACCCGGAGGGATGCGGCGGTTATGGCCCTGTGGTGATAGAGCTGAAGGAGGGCGGAAGGAAAGAGATCGTATTTGAGGGAATAGAAGGAAAAATGATGCTTTAGGGAAATATAGGAAAAATAGGAAATAGAAAGAATCCCCTGCCCGGATTGCTCCAGGCAGGGGATTTTCAACGTTGGGGATTTTCCTGTTCCACCAGGAAGGTTACTTCCGTCCTCTCAGGGATTATGCCGTCGTCCACAATAAATGTCACTTTGTGTTCCCCGGCCTGGGTAGCGTCCGGGTTCCAGCAGAACTGTCCGTCCGTATCCAGGAACGCGCCTTGGGGCAGGTTCTCCGCCGAGAGCTTTAAGTCCAGTTCCATACCTTTTACACTGTGGTGCCGGAGGGGCTGCTTCTCCCCGTGGATCACGCCGCTGTAGGGCACATCCGATACATGGGAGGCAGGGCAGCCTATTTCCAGGCCAAGGGTGTAAGGCTTGCCGGGTTGGAGTCTCTGCAGTCCCACCGGGCGGATATAAGGCCGGTGCACCGTCAGGGGCAGCGGGTATTCGTCCGTATCGACGGAAAAGGAATAGCCTGTTTCCCTGCAGGGGACGGTAGGGTAGGGATAGAGGCTGTCGCTGGGCGTACCGGGAGCGGGGGCGTGAATTTCCACATATTCCACCGGCAGGGGGGGATGGATTTCCAGGCCCTCCACGGTGGTGGTAAAGTATGGCTGCTCCGGTACATTTTCTGCATTGGTGTGCCTGCGGAAACGGTCCGTGACCACGGCCACGGGTTTCCGGGAAGGAAGGCAGCAGGCATCCAGTCCTTCTATTATTACGTCTTTCGTATCGTCAAAGACACAGACATGCCTTTCGTCAGGCACTTTACAGCTGATTTTAATATTCCGCAGGTTCAACCCCTCCACATGTTTTGCGAAAAGGCCGTATGCCGGAAGGATCCCCCAATTGCTGGGTTCGGGGTATACATCGGGAAGCTCCGGTACATTATATGGGTTGTCGGCCCAGGTGTTTGTGGCGGGATCCCAGTCCGCCCGGGGGAGCAGTCCTTCGTCTTTGGCAAAAAAGGAATTCACCAGCCAGGGCAGGCTTTGCACTTTTTCCGCCGCATGGAACTGGGAAAATTTCCAGTCGGTGTTCAGCTGCCTTTGCTCGGTGGCGTGTTCCATGGTGAGGCCGCCGCGGTATTCCACCTCTATATTTTCCAGGGTGATATTTTTCAGGCGGGAGTCTGTCAGTCCCATCAACAGAATGGGGTATCTGGGATCCGCATTTGTGACTTTTACGTTGCGGATGCAGACATTGGCCACAGACGCCAGCTCTGCGCATCCCACCGCATTGGCGTACAGAGGGCGGTGGATCTCAGGGATGCCCTCGGTGGGGTTGGCAGGATTGCATGTGGCAGGGTTCTCCTGCTCCACCACCGCAAAGGAAGAGCAGCCGTCCACCGTGACTGTCTTGGCGCGGTTGTACTGAGGGGTGTAGCGCCTGGGGGGATAAGGGTGGTAACCCTCCCTGAGGGGGAGGACCCATTCCGGCTTTTCCAGGCGCACGTCCCCATTTGCGGGAAAGCCGTCCCCGTCCCCTGTGCCGGTGACAGGGAATCTGCCCCGGTCCCCGGCCCGGATGAAAATGGGGGAACTGGACACATTGTCCAGCAGGCAATCCTCAAAGAGCACGTCCGTGAGAGAAGAGCAGTCCACCGCCTCCAGGGCGAACCCTCTGGAGCGTTGGAACCTGACCCTGCGGACGGTTACCTGATGGTAGCCACAGGTGGACTCGGTGCCGCATTTGACGCGGCCGGTGGGGCCGCAGCGATCTTCCGCCACAAGCTTGTCCCTGGTGTATTCCCCGGCATAGACGCTCCCGGCATCGTATCCGCTGACAAGGCAGTCCTCAATCAATACATTTTGTGTAGGCATGAAAAACCCTGCCCCAAAGGAGGCCTTCAGGCACAGGCCGTCATCCGTCAGGGAATTGCATGTAGTATGCCGGACGGTGACATCCTGGCAGCAGTCGATATCAAAGGCGTCACGTGTGGTGTCTATCAGCACGTTGTCCACATAGAGATTGGTGCAGCCTTCGGTAATTACGGCGAAATGCCCTCCTATGGTGACGGCAAAGTCCTGCAGCACTATGTTTTTGCAGCGGACCAGGGCAATCCCCTTATTGCCGAACCAGGAACCCAGATGTCCCCTGTCCCCTCTGTGCAGGGGTTCCTGAGGGTCGCCGCCCTGGAGGATATATTCCAGCAGGCCCGTTTTTTCGTCAAAGTGCCCCCCGGTGATGAGGCCTTTTCCATAGATCATGATATTTTCCAGGTCGGCGCCGTAGAGCAGGCTGTTGGCGAAATAAGTGTGGCCATGGTCCTGTATGCCCACATAGGGGTTCACCTCGGGTTCTTCATAGTTTCCGCCCTGGGAAGCGAGGGACGGATCTGCTTCCGGCTTTGCGGCGGCAATCACCGCGTCCTCCTCCAGAAAAAGGTTCACATTGCTTTGCAGCAGGATGGTATAAGTAAGGTATGTCCCTGACGGGACAGCAACGGTACCGCCCCCCATGGCAGCGGCTTTCCGGATAGCCTCATTAAATGCCATGGTATTGGCTTTGGCGGCGCCTTTTGCGGAAGCGCCGAAATCCGTGACATAGATAATCGGTTCTTTCAACAGCGCTTCCGGACGGATGGAAGCGCCGGTGGCTTCTAAAATATTATGGCTGGTTGACATGTCGGGCTCCTTTACCTGATATAAGATGGTTCCATTATACATTTTTTGACGCTTTCTGGCAACGGCGCAGCTGCCTTTTGGGCCAATACCGAAAGTATACAGAAAGAAGCCGAAAAAATACTCTTGACAATATCCTTAGCCGGTTGTATCATACCAAATAGTTTGAGGTTCAAATATTTTGACTTTCAAACAACTTGATATTCAAACTATATAATGTAGTAAGCAAAACCAGAAAAAGTAGAATGAAAAGGAGAGAAAGAAATGCTGGAGAAAGTAAAGGAAGTCATTGAAGAGAAATTAAATGCGGAAGGCATGGAGATAACAGAGGAGACCAGCTTTAAGGATGACCTGAACGCGGATTCCCTTGACCTGTTTGAGCTGGTCATGGCATTGGAGGATGAGTTTGGCATTGAGATCCCTTCCGAGGATTTAGAGCAGCTGAATACGGTAGGGGATGTGCTGAACTATTTACAGGATAAGGGCGTGTAAGGCAGGGAGGACTGATTTGAAAACCAGAATAACGGAATTATTGGGGATCCAGTACCCTATCATACAGGGCGGTATGGCCTGGGTGGCCGAATGCCATCTGGCTGCCGCCGTCTCTGAGGCGGGCGGTATCGGCCTCATCGGCGCGGGCGGGGCGCCTGCCTCTTTTGTGAGAGAGCAGATCCATAAGGCCAGGGAGCTTACCGACAAACCCTTCGGTGTAAACATTATGCTGATGAATCCTGAGGCGGAGGGGATTGCGGAGGTTGTGGCAAAAGAGGGCGTCAAGGTGGTTACTACCGGCGCCGGAAATCCGGGTAAATATATGGCTATGTGGAAGGAAGCGGGAGTGAAAGTGATTCCCGTGGTGGCCAGCGT
>ERZ808040.1414-NODE-1414-length-16125-cov-4.159023_pt1 | contig 16125 bp, 17 predicted proteins | sample MGYA00380191_ERZ808040 | MGnify/ENA primary metagenome ERZ808040 (study PRJEB31490, sample SAMN06133395) | mouse gut metagenome | isolation source: J6 | host: mice | place: China: Chengdu | collected 2015-05 ... | reverse complement strand
CGGCAGGGCAGGACAGGAAAGCTATGCGGGGCATGAGGAAAAGATAGCGGGGCTGTATGCGAGGAAGCGGCAGTTGGTGGAACTGCTTTCCGGTATGGAGGGCGTGCAGATCCACGCGGTCACCGAAAGGCTTGAGGATTGCGCCCCCCATATTGTCTCCGCGGGCTTTGAGGGGATCCGCAGCGAGGTGCTTTTGCATGCCTTGGAGGAGCGCGGGGTTTACGTTTCCTCCGGCTCGGCATGTTCAACAAACCATCCGGGCATCAGCGGCAGCCTTGTGGCCGCCGGCGTGAAAAAGGAGCTGCTTGACGCGACGCTGCGGTTCAGTTTTTCGGTGGATACGACGGAGGCGGAAGTGGAATATGCCGCGGGATGCCTTCGGGAACTGCTGCCGGTGCTGCGGCGGTACAAAGTTAGGTGAATGAGGTGTGAGGATATGTTAAAAAGTAAGGGATTTTCAAAGGAGTTAGAGGCCTTTTGCGCGGAATATGAGGAGGAAGTGCAGGAAATGCTCGTGCTCACCGCGGAACATGTGGGCGGCGCGTGCTCCTATGTGGAGGGGATATGGAGGCCGTCGGCAGAGTTCCTTGCGAGCGCCGATTTAGCGGACGGGACCGTGAACCGGGAAAAAGGACAATTAAGCTGGCTTGCGCAGGAGAAAGACAGGGAAGGCTGGATCTTTAAACTCAAGCCGTTTACCATATACCGTGTCAAATGCCGCAGGCGGAAGGAAAAAAAGAGCGGGCAGGAGTCTGCCGTGCGCATGGCAAATGAATATATGCTTGTGGAGGTTGCAGGGCGGGGGCTGCGCAATGAGGGTCTTTCCCAGGTTCTTGAGGAATATAAAAGGCCGGTGTTCATCGAGGATGAATTGTGCGGAAGATTTGAGCTGGAGCGCGCGTACAACTGGTTTTGCGCGGAAGTTCCCTGGCTTTCGGATGAGTGCCGTGTGTCGCTGGGGTGTGACGAGGAGGACGGTGAGACGGCGGACGGGGCGCTTGCGGCGTTTCGCGAAATCTACGCGGATGCTGCCGGGTGGGACAAAAAATTCCGCGCCTTTGCGGCGGAAGAATTGACGGAGCTGGCGAACGATTGGCAGGATACGGATGATTATGATGATGAGGGAGATACCGGCGAAGATGACGCATCCGGCGGGGATTGCTCCGCGCCGGTTACAAAGGCGGCATTTGCAAAGCGGATCGCGATCCGTGAATTTTCCATCAACGCGGAGGGAGATTATACGGCTTATTACGACGACGATGATATGTTTTACGGGCATGTCATCATGATCGAGGGGAACATTAGGGACGGTATGGATAGAGCCGATATCGCGGGGTAGTTTTTGCAAAGGAAGGAGTTTATGCCGATGTACAAGGCATTTTTATTAAAGTATGCGGAGATTGGTCTGAAGGGCAAAAACCGTAATGTGTTTGAGAACGCGCTGCGCGACCGGGTGCAGGAGACGCTTGCGCGGCTTGGCGGATACCGGGTGGTGCGCGAGCAGGGCAGGATTTTTGTGGAGTGCCCGGACGGCTTTGATTATGAGGAGACGGTGGACGCGCTGAAAACGGTATTCGGTGTCTGGGGCATCTGTCCGGTCGTCGTGATTGAAAGCACGGACTGGGAGGAGATCACAGAGGGGACAGGGCGCTATATCGAACAATTTTACGAGGCAAAGGATTTTACATTCAAAGTTGAGGCAAAGCGTGCGAGCAAGCTTTACCCGATCACTTCGCCGGAGATATGCGCGAGGATGGGTGAATACCTGCTCGGCCGCTTCCCACAGCTTAAAGTGGACGTACACCAGCCCAAGGTGCGCGTGCATGTCGAAGTGCGGACAAAAACTTATGTTTACTCCCACATTATAAAAGGCCCCGGCGGCATGCCGGTCGGCACGGGCGGGAAGGCCATGCTTCTGCTCTCCGGCGGGATTGACAGCCCGGTGGCGGGCTATATGATCGCAAAAAGAGGCGTTGCTATCGAGGCGACTTATTTCCACGCACCGCCGTACACAAGCGAGCGGGCGAAACAAAAGGTAGTGGATCTGGCGCGCATCCTCTCATCCTACACCGGTCCGATCCGTCTGCATGTCGTGAATTTCACGGATATCCAGCTCTACATTTATGAGAAATGCCCGCACGAGGAGCTTACGATCATTATGCGACGGTACATGATGCGGATCGCGGAGCATTTCGCGAAAAAAGACGGGTGTCTTTCCCTGATCACAGGCGAGAGCATCGGTCAGGTGGCGAGCCAGACGATGCAGAGCTTAAATGCCACGAACGCAGTATGTGCTCTGCCGGTGTTCCGTCCGGTAATCGGCTTTGATAAACAGGAGATTGTGACGGTCGCGGAAAAAATCGGGACTTTTGAGACTTCGATCGAGCCGTTTGAGGACTGCTGTACAATTTTTGTGGCGAAGCATCCGGTGACGAAGCCGGAATTAAAGACGATCGAGGAGTCGGAGAAGCTGCTTTCGGAAAAGATTGGCGAATTGGTGGAGACGGCGGAAAAGACGGCAGAAGTGATCCAGATTCTTCCGGGCGGGGACAGTTGACGGCAGATTGCGGCAGAAAGTGGGATGCATGTGGCGGCAGCCATGTCCCCCATGCGCGTTTACGCATATTTGCAAGCATGCGCAACCGGGTAAGGGGAAATATTCTTTCCCTGCTTTTGCACCGGATATCTGTGTGATAAAAAAGGAGGACACTGTCCTATTACAGTATCCTCCCCGGCTAAGTACCCATGCCGTCCTTTAATCGACAATATAAGGCTTTAATGCCTCGAGAACCTTCTCGGTATCCTCCTCGCTGTGTATGTTTAAATCGATCGGTTTTGAAAGGTCAAGGCTGAAGATTCCCATGATGGACTTTGCGTCGATGACATAGCGGCCGGAGACGAGGTCAAAGTCAGCATCAAATTTGGTGACATCGTTTACAAAAGCCTTAACCTTATCAATAGAATTTAGTGAAATCCTGACTGTTTTCATTGTGTGTTCCCTCCTTAATGAGCATTCATTATTTATAATCTTATGGTGAGCGCGCGCTGCGAACTCTTATTACTATACTACCTTTTGCAACTTTAATTGTCAATATGCAAAGTTCATAAAAATCGTGGCATTGTGAAATATAAACGAAGCAATATTCTATTTGGGACGAAGGAGGTGCAGGCGATATGGAGGAAACAGGGCAGAACGGGGGTGCGGGGCTTCTTTTTGGCAAGCGCGCGGCGTTTCTTTCCCTCGGCTGCAAAGTCAACGCCTACGAGACACAGGCCATGCGGGAGCTCTTTGAGGCGGCGGGTGCGCAGACAGTGGATTTTGAGGCATGTGCGGATATCTTTGTGGTCAATACCTGTACGGTGACCAACATCGCGGACAGGAAATCGCGCCAGATGCTGCACCGCGCGAGGAAGAAGAACCCGGCGGCGGTGGTCGTCGCGGCGGGTTGTTATGTCCAGGCAGCGGAGGAAGATTTGAAAAAAGAGCTCGCGGTGGATATCCTGGTCGGAAATAACCACAAAAATGCAGTGGTGGATCTCGTCGTGCAGTTTATAAAGGAAAATATCATACCGCCTGCCAGGGCACGCGGGCGGGAAGGCGGAAATGCCCGAGCCGCAGATTGCCTGGACTGCGGGCAGGCGGAAAAAGCGTGCAGTGCGGCGACTGCGAGGGAAGCGTCAGGAATGGGGAAGCTGTCGGCAGTCTCCGAGATTTCGCGCGAGAAAGTTTACGAGGAGCTTGGTATCGCGTCCGCCGAAAAAACAAGGGCATACATCAAGGTACAGGACGGATGCAACCAGTTTTGCAGCTACTGTATCATCCCGTTTGCGCGGGGAAGGATCCGGAGCCGCAGCATCGGGGATGTGGTGGAGGAGGTGCGCCGCCTTGCCGGGCAGGGTTATCAGGAAATTGTGCTGACCGGCATCCACCTCTCTTCCTACGGGATGGAGGCATACCCGGAAAAGGAGCGCTTTGCACTCTGCCTTGCGGACGAGGATATGCCGCTTATCCGCCTGATCCAAAGCCTTGATGCGGTGCCTGGGATCACGAGGATCCGGCTTGGCTCTTTGGAGCCGCGCATCGTGACGGAGCGTTTTGCGGCGGCGGTTTCCGGGACAAAGGTCTGCCCGCATTTCCATCTTTCGTTACAGAGCGGGTGCGATGCGACGCTGGCGCGGATGAACCGCCGTTACAACACGGAAAAATATCGCGAAAGCTGTGGGATTTTACGCCGTTTTTTCGACCGTCCTGCCATCACAACGGACGTGATCGTCGGTTTTCCGGGGGAGACGCAGGAAGAATTTCAGGATACGGTGCGGTTTGTACAGAACGTAAAGTTTGCGCAGATGCATGTTTTTAAGTATTCCCGTCGGAAGGGAACCCGGGCAGCAGAAATGCCTGGTCAGGTTGCGGAGGAAATCAAGGCGCGGCGCAGCGATGCGATGCTGTTGCTGGAAAAGGAAATGCGACGGGCATATGAGAATTCGTTTGCCGGGGAGGACACGACAGTGCTGTTTGAGGAGGGGATTTTGCAGGACGGGATTTCATACATGGTGGGGCATAATGAGCGCTATATAAAATATGCCATGCGGACGCAGGAGGATTTGTCCAATTTATGCATAAAAGGTCATATAAGCGGTGATTTTGCAGGGGAAATTCCATTGATTGAAAGAAAACAATCGAAATAGGATTGAAATTTTTGGCAGTTTGTATTATGATATAGAGCAAGTGGTTTGTTCGAAGGCCAAAAAGGGGATTACAGCAAAGGATGTGAGAACGATGCAGGAATTATCCAACACACAGTATTTTTGTGCGCAGAAAGATCAGGAGCAGGGCGTGAAGGAAGTGATCGCGACGGTTTACCGCGCACTGACAGAAAAAGGATATAATCCGGTCAACCAGATTGTCGGTTATGTGATGTCCGGTGACCCGACCTACATCACCAGTCATCTTGGGGCAAGAAGCCTTATCATGAAAGTGGAACGTGATGAGATCATCGAGGAATTGTTAAAGGATTATATACAATATCATTTTATGTAGTCCGGCAATTCCTGCAGTTTTAAGAATCGGGGGTTATAAACTCTTTATACGGGGAAAACTATGAGAATCATGGGATTGGATGTCGGTTCGGTGACGGTCGGCGTGGCAGTCAGTGACGAGCTTCTGTGCACGGCGCAGGGGCTTGAGGTCATCCGGCGCAAGCAGGAGAACAAACTGCGCCAGACATACGCGCGCATCGAGGCACTGGCAGTCGAATATGGGGTAGAGCTCATTGTTATCGGTTATCCGAAGAACATGAACAATACCATAGGGGAGCGCGCGCAAAAATGCGAGGCGTTTGCAGAGGATATCCGCAGGAGGACAGGCATAGAGACGGTGTTGTGGGACGAGCGTTTGACGACGGTCACCGCGCACCGCGTGCTTGACTTGGCGGAGGTAGGCCTGAAAAAGAAGATGGCAGTGGTGGACAAGATCGCCGCCGCCGTGATTCTTCAGAATTATTTGGATTGGCGCGCAAATACGAAAAAATTCGGGCAGGAAGATACCGATATACATTAAAGTGTTTGGGAAGGGCATGGATTGGAATGGGTACAGAGAAAAATACGGACAGCAGGAAGGTTTCGTTTGTGGCAGAGGATGGCAGCGAGGTGCAGTTCTGTGTCCTTGAGCAGACGAAGTTTTATGGGATCGACTATCTTCTCGTGACGGAGGATGAGACCGGGGCGGATGCGGAAGTCTATATTTTAAAAGATTTATCCGGCGGGGAGAGCGCGGAGGCAGTTTATGAGATCGTGGACGACGAGGAGGAACTGCACGCGGTTGCCGGGCTTTTTGAGGAGTTGTTAGAGGACGTGGATATCGTGGAAGAAAACGATTGATCGGGTTGAAAAGCCGCGAGAGCGGCGGAATGAGAGGATATTTTGAAAAGAGAAAATGAATTGCCGGAGGAGAACGGGCAGAATGCGGATAAAACAGTACATCCGGAAAGAAAAATAAGAAGGCCGAGGATACCGGGAAGGACAGGGCGTAAGGCGGCACCAAAAGAGGACGGAAAAGCGGCCGTGAAAGATGAAAAGGCAGTAAAAAAGAGCGGGAAGGAAAAAAGCACAGGGAAAACAGGTACACCGAAGAATGTTTCTGTGCCGCGGACGAAGACCGTCCGCACGGCAAGGCCACAAAAGGTGAAAGAAGAGGCTGCGGCTGCGGAGAATATCCCGTCGGTTACCGAGCTGTCCGCAAAGAAAACGGGGCGGGGAACCAGCCAGCCAAGGCAGAGACAAAGACAGTCCCAGGACAGTGTGTCCCGTTTAAAGATCATCCCTCTCGGCGGCTTAGAGCAGATCGGTATGAACATCACCGCGATCGAGTATGAGGACAGCATTGTGATCGTGGACTGCGGCTTGGCATTCCCGGAGGATGATATGCTGGGGATCGACCTTGTGATCCCGGATATCACTTATCTGAAGGATAACATCGACAAGGTAAAAGGGTTTGCGATCACGCACGGGCACGAGGATCATATCGGCTCCCTGCCATATGTTTTAAAGGAGATTAATGTGCCGGTGTATGCGACCAAACTGACCATCGGTATCATAGAAAATAAGCTGAAAGAACACAACCTGTTAAAGTCCACAAAGCGCCGGATCGTAAAGCATGGGCAGACCGTGAACCTTGGCTGTTTCCGGATAGAATTTATCCGGACAAACCACAGCATCGCAGATGCGGCGGCGCTTGCGATCTTTACCCCGGCGGGCCTGATCATCCACACGGGGGATTTCAAGGTGGATTACACGCCGGTATTCGGCGACATGATCGACTTACAGCGCTTCGGCGAGCTTGGCAGGAAGGGGGTCCTGGCACTTCTTTGCGAGAGCACGAATGTGCTGCGTCCGGGCTTTACGCCGTCGGAACGCACCGTTGGGAAAACCTTTGACAATATTTTTGCGGAGCACCGCAGCAACCGTATTATCATCGCGACATTTGCGTCCAATGTGGACCGTGTGCAGCAGATCATCAATTCGGCCCACAAGTACGGCAGGAAGGTCGTGATCGAGGGCCGGAGCATGGTCAATATCATCACGACGGCAATGGAACTTGGATATATTGATATCCCGGATAACCTGCTGATTGACATTGAACAGATGAAGAATTATACGGACGACCAGCTGACCCTTGTCACGACCGGAAGCCAGGGGGAGGCGATGGCGGCGCTCTCGCGCATGGCGGCGAACATTCACAAGAAAGTGACGATCAAGCCGGGCGACACAGTTATATTCAGTTCCACGCCGATTCCGGGCAACGAGAAGAGTGTTTCGAAGGTGATCAACGAGCTGACGATGATGGGGGCAAAGGTGATTTTTCAGGATACGCATGTATCCGGGCATGCCTGCCAGGAGGAGATCAAGCTGATCTATGCCCTGACCAGGCCGAAGTACGCGATCCCGGTGCACGGCGAGTACCGCCACCGTGTCCGCCACAGCGAGCTTGCGCAGGAGATGGGCGTGCCGAAAGAAAATGTGATGCTGCTAAAATCGGGGGATGTGCTCGAGCTTTCCGAGGATTACGCGGCAGTGACAGGGAGCGTCCCGGCGCAGGGGATCTTTGTGGATGGGCTTGGCGTGGGGGATGTCGGCAATATCGTGCTGCGCGACCGCCAGTATCTGTCGGAGAACGGGCTGATTATCGTGGTGCTCACACTCGAAAAATATTCGAACCAGCTGCTTGCGGGACCGGATATTGTCTCGCGCGGGTTTGTTTATGTGCGTGAGGCGGAGAACCTGATGGAGGAGGCCGCGGAGGTTGTCAATGAGGCGCTTGACCATTGCTTTGCCAAGAACACGACGGATTGGGGCAAGATTAAGAATGAGATCAAAGATTCGCTGAGTGACTATCTGTGGAAGAAAATGAAACGCAATCCGATGATCCTGCCGATCATCATGGAAGTATAGGAAAGGCTGCAATATGAAGAAGTCAACATCGGGAAAGCTGGCGATGCGCCTGACCGGGGCGATCACGCGGTTTATCGTGAACATTATATTTTACATTTTGGTTGTTGCCGTCGTGTACAAGGGGGCGACCTTCCTCTACCATTTTTCGTATGAGGTGTTCGGGTCCGTGGCCCGCACGGAGGAGCCGGGAACGAATGTGCCCGTCCAGATCTACCGCGGTGAGACGACGATGAATATTGCGACGAAGCTTGAGACGAGCCTTGTTATTGTGGACAAGTATTCTTTTTACTTTAAAACAATGCTGAAGAATTATGCCATCATGCCGGGAACCTACATCCTGAATACTTCGATGGATTACAATGAGATTTTGGCGGTGATCACGGACGCAAGCAATTCGATCGCCGAGGAGGAAAGTATCGAATCCGCGGTCGACGGCATCGGCGGTGGGAAGGGAGAGCCGGATGCCGATGCGGATGGGAACGGCAGTGATAAGGAATCCGCGGGCGGCAGTGATTCTAAGAGCCAGACCGACGGCAAGGAAGATGTCGACCCGGGCTTAAAGGATGCCGGGCAGACCGGCGGTTCGGAAGGGAAAAGGCCATGATCGTAGAAGAGAGAACCGCGGCATACCTCCGTGCGTTGGAGCCGGATATGCCGTGTTATCTGGAGGAACTTGAAAAAAATGCGGTCGCCGACGAAGTGCCGATCATCCGAAAGGATGCTCAGGCACTTTTGCGTTTTTTGATGCGGGCGCGCAGACCGAAGCGGATATTGGAGATTGGGACGGCAGTTGGATTTTCCTGCATGTACATGGCGGAATATATGCCGTCTGAGGCAAGGATCGCGACAATCGAGAAGGTGGCGATGCGCGTGCAGCCGGCGAAAAAAAACTTGGCAGGGTCGCCGAGGGCGGACGGCATCGCGCTGCTCATCGGGGATGCTGCCGATGTGCTGGCGGGACTGGCTGGCGGGGAGGCGGTGTATCCTTACATGGAGGAACACGGCGATACCGTTTTGGCGGAGGAAATCCGTACAGAGAAATGTCAAAATACGGGTATAGTGGGGGAAACCCGCATGGAAGAATGCAGGAATGCCGGTATGGCAGAATGCACCCATGCGGCTCCGGGCGCTGGCAGCGGGATTTGCCGGGGGCGGGCAGCCGCGGCGGGGCAAGGGAAGAAACTGCAAAGGGATGTTTCCTGGGAGGTGTATCTCCCGGCGGGGGAAAGTTCCCTGTGGCAGGACGGGGCGTTTTGCGAGAGTTATGATTTTATTTTTATGGATGCGGCAAAAGGCCAATATATGAATTTTTTGCCGTATATTTTAAAACTACTTGCGCCGGACGGAATGTTTGTGACGGATAATGTATTGCAGGAAGGCAGCATCGCAGAGTCGAAATTTGCGGTGGAGCGGCGCGACCGGACGATCCATATGCGGATGCGGGAGTATCTGTACGAGTTGACGCACCGGGCAGAGTTAAATACGGCGGTGCTCCCGGTCGGGGACGGGATGGCGCTTTGTACGTTCCGGTAATTCAGCCCGGAAGGCGGCTGCTTGGAAGATCGGATGTGGTAAGCGGGGATAACGGGAAGTTTGGCAAGTATGTTTACAAGTGCAGACGGGCGGAAAAAACGGACGTGTTAAGCAAAAGACATCCGGTGTTCCGGGAAGCAAATGCCAAAATCTGCATGGCCATCCGAGAACGGATAAGGAATGAAGGGAAGGACGGATATGGAAGAAGGGAACAGAGAAAGCGGCGGGCAGCCGCGCAGGACTGCCAAACCGGAACTTTTGGTTCCGGCGGGCAGCCTTGAGGTGTTGAAGGTGGCGTTGGTTTATGGAGCGGACGCAGTATACATCGGCGGGGAACATTACGGCCTGCGGGCGAAAGCGAAGAATTTTTCGACGGAGGAAATGGCGGAGGGCATCCGGTTTGCGCATGCGCACGGGAAAAAAGTCTATGTGACGGCAAATATCACGGCGCACGATGCGGATCTTTGCGGTGTGGAGGCATATTTCCGTGAACTGTCCGCGCTTTGTCCCGACGCGCTCATCATTTCCGATCCGGGTGTGTTTGAGATTGCGCGGGAGGTTGCGCCGGAAATTGAGATCCATATCAGCACACAGGCCAACAATGTAAATTACCGCACCTGCCTGTTCTGGAAAAAACAGGGTGCAAAGCGCGTGGTGACGGCGCGTGAGCTTTCCCTCGCAGAGATTGCGGATGTCCGCGCGCACATTCCGGATGATCTGGAGCTTGAGACTTTTGTGCATGGCGCAATGTGCATCTCGTATTCGGGGCGCTGCCTGCTGAGCAATTATTTTACGGGGCGGGACGCAAATCTTGGTGCCTGCACCCATCCTTGCCGCTGGAAATATTATCTGATGGAGGAGACAAGGCCGGGGCAGTATCTTCCGGTGTTTGAGAACGACCGCGGGACATACATTTTCAACTCCAAAGATCTTTGCATGATCGGCCATATCCCGGAGCTTGTGCGCGCGGGAATCAACAGCTTTAAGGTGGAGGGGCGCATGAAGACCGCGCTATATGTGGCGGCGGTGACACGCACGTACCGCAGGGCAATCGACGATTATTTTGTCTCGGAGGATTGTTACCGCGAAAATCTCACGTATTACCGTGAGGAGATTGGGAAATGCACTTACCGACAGTATACGACAGGTTTTTTCTTAGGGAAGCCGGGGGAGGATGCGCAGATTTATGACAATTCTGTATATGTGAAGGACTATACGTATCTCGGCATTGTTTACGGCGTGGAGGATGGCTGGTGCAGGATGCAGCAGCGCAACAAATTCTGCGTCGGGGACACGGCGGAGGTCATGAAACCGTCCGGGGAAAATGTGGCGGTCACGGTGATTGCCATCCGCGATGCGCAGGGAAATTCGATGGAGAGCTGCCCGCACCCAAGACAGGATATTTTTGTACAGTTTGATCAGGAACCTGCGGAATTTGATCTGATAAGACAGCGTGCGGAAGGTGAGGGGGAAGGATGAATTAACAAAATAGATTATTGGCCAGAGAGTCAACAAAATTGCGGACGGTGATATTTTGGGAATCGGTGAAAGAGCACTGGGATGAAACATATTTTGGCGAGACCAAACCGGAAGAAATCCATGGGCTCTCAATAGCGGCCACAGTTGGAGAAAACAAGCCAAAGCCCTCCGGAAATGAATTTTTAAACAGTTCATTTCCAAATCTGCGGACAAAACGGGTTCACACCCGAAATTCCGTTACAAAGCTTTGGCCTGTTTTGTTCTCATATTTCGCTCATATCATAGCATTCGCGCAGTTTCGCGAGTGCTTTTTTTTCGATGCGGGAGACATAACTGCGGGAAATCTGGAAGCGGTCGGCAATCTCGCGCTGGGTAATCTCCGGATAGCCGTAAAGCCCGTAGCGGTAGAGCAGGATTTCGCGCTCGCGTCCGTTTAATTTCCCAAAGAGGAAGCCTTTTAGCCTGCTGCGGTTATCTTCCTCGTGCAGCCGGTCCTCCACGGCATCTTCTTCCATCTCAATTACGTCCAACAATGTGATTTCGTTGCCTTCGCGGTCGGAACCGATCGGTTCGGAGAGCGAGACTTCCTTCGCCTGTTTTTTGTTGCTGCGGAGTGTCATCAGGAGTTCATTGTCAATACATCTTGAAGCGTAGGTCGCGAGCCTTATATTTTTCCCCGGATTGAACGTATCAATCGCCTTGATCAGACCGATGGTTCCAATTGAGATGAAATCGTCCGCATCCCGTTCCGGGAGATTATATTTTTTCACAATGTGCGCGACAAGCCGCAGATTGTGTTCGATCAATGTTTCGCGCGCATCCGGATACCCGGCACGCATCCGCTCCAGCTGCTCGGTTTCCTCCTTGGCGCTCAGTGGTTTCAAAAAAGCCTGCAAGGGACACCTCGGCGCTTCGGGTTTATATTACTTTATGCGGGGCGGGAACAAATGGTGCTTTTCCGAATCGGAAAAATTCTGTTTCGTGAAAATGGAGAACCCCTTGTTTTTTACGACCATGCAATGTTATAATAGAGAGAAGGAAACATGCGGAACTTAAACCAGCATGTTTCCGGAGCGTGCCGGGAGGGGATTTGCGTGAGGGAAGCCGGAGGAAATCCCCTCCGCGAAACAGGGGACGGGAAGGAAACATGCGGAACTTAAAATGAAAGGCGTGGTTGCATGGCGATTTGTGAGGAGGAAATATTGTCCTATAATTTTTTCCAATACGGGACTCCGTTTTTCGGGAGTTTTCGCGGAAAGAATTATCGGATCGCGAGGAATCCACTGAAAAATGTATTTTTTGACAGTGACCCACATAAAAACGATGACGCGCAGTTTGAGGTGACGGTCTGGGAGGGCATGGAAAATTTCGATACCACGACGGCGGAGAAGATCACGGAATATTTCCCATTTACACCAAAAGGGCGGCTTTCGGCGGTTGTCTGGCTGGATGTGCAGTGTGCGGACGGTGTGGATTCCGGGGAAGGGAAAGACGGAGCGGACGGGATATTTGGGGCGGATGAGTAAATAGCGCGGCGAAGGCGGACAGGGGTTGTGGGTGTGGGGAGTTTATGGGGACAGGCATGCGGACATCGCCCCGCCCCTATCATGCGTTTGCAAGCATGTGAAGTGATAAGGGTGAATTTTGGGTTGGAACGGAAATGAAGTGCCCAGGTGCGGATGGGGATTCGCAAACAAATGCTACAATCAAAACGAAAGAGGAGCGATATGGCGATGGCCGGGAGATAACAATGGAATGTTATGAATTTGATGATAAACACGTCGCCGCGAAGGCGGCAGAATGGGAGGGAAATGAAATATGGCAGAAACCAGGAAAGTGACTGCGCGGGTCGGGGAAGTGTCGGTGCTTGCGCCGGGGATATGCAGCATGTGGATTGAGGGGACGGGCTTTGCGCAGGACGCAGTGCCCGGTCAGTTTATTTCCGTGTACTGTGAGGACAAAAGTAAGCTGTTGCCGCGCCCGATCAGCATCTGCGAGATTGACGCGGCGGGCGGGCGGCTGCGCATTGTCTACCGCATCGCGGGTGCAGGAACCGAGGAATTATCGAGACGAAAGACCGGGGAAGCGGTTGAGGTCATGGGGCCGCTCGGCAACGGCTACATGATCAACAAGGGTGTGGACCATGTGGAGGGAGAAGAGGAGCGCGGCGGACAGGCTGTGCTTTGTCCGGGCAAAGCGCCAGATGGGCGGGCGGATACCGGAAAGTGCTCCGTGACGGGAGCAGACGGGAAAGGGCATGCCATCCTGATCGGGGGCGGCATCGGCATCCCGCCGCTGTTAGCGCTTGCAAAGGAACTTCCCGGCAGCAAGACAGCGGTGCTCGGCTACCGTGACAATAATACTTTCCTGAAAGAAGAATTTGAGGCGGCGGGCTGTCAGGTTGTGATCGCGACCGATGACGGCAGCGTGGGATATCACGGAAATGTCATAGATGCCATCCGGGCACAGGGGGTGCAGGGGGACATGATATTTTCGTGCGGGCCGACACCAATGCAGCGCGGTGTGAAAGCGTATGCAAAAGAACAGGGCATCCCGGCGCAGCTTTCGCTGGAAGAGCGCATGGCATGCGGCATCGGGGCGTGCCTTGCCTGCGTGTGCGCATCGGCGCGTCCCGATGCGCACAGCCATGTACATAATAAACGCGTCTGCAAGGACGGACCGGTCTTTTTCGCGGAGGAAATCGAGCTGCAGGGATGATTTGTCAGCCGTTAACACGGCAGAATGAGAGGGATTATGAAAACGAACGTAACGATCGCGGGCGTGGAATTTAAAAACCCGGTAACAACCGCATCCGGAACCTTTGGCTCCGGCATGGAATACAGTGAGCTTGTAGACTTGAACCGTCTTGGGGCGGTGACGACCAAAGGGGTGGCAAACGTGCCGTGGGAGGGCAATCCGACCCCGCGCGTGGCGGAGACCTACGGCGGGATGCTCAACGCGATCGGACTGCAAAACCCGGGGATTGACGTGCTGCTTTCGCGTGATATCCCGTTTTTAAAACAGTATGACACGAAGATCATTGTCAATGTCTGCGGGCGGAGCACAAAGGACTATGTGGAGGTCGTGGAGCGCCTCTTTGATGCTCCGGTGGATCTGCTGGAGATCAATATTTCCTGCCCGAACGTAAAGGAGGGCGGGATCGCGTTCGGACAAGATCCGAAGATGGTGGAGGAGATTACGGCAGAAATCAAGCGTCATGCAAAGCAGCCAATCGTCATGAAGCTGAGCCCGAATGTGACGGATATCACAAAGATGGCTAAGGCGGCACAGGCGGGCGGGGCGGATGCACTCTCACTGATCAATACCCTTACGGGAATGAAGATTGACATAAAAAAGCGGGCGTTCTTACTTGCAAATAAAACCGGGGGGCTCTCCGGACCTGCCGTAAAGCCGGTTGCCCTGCGCATGGTCTATCAGGTCGCAAATGCCGTAGGGCTCCCGGTCATCGGCATGGGCGGCATCGCGACGGCAGAGGACGCGCTGGAATTTATCATGGCGGGTGCGAGCATGGTTGCGGTCGGCACGGCGAATTTCTTTAACCCGCGCGCGACATTGGATGTGATTGAGGGGATTGAAGCTTATATGCGGGACAATCAGGTCGGGGATGTGAACGAGTTGATTGGGTGTGTGAAGTAGCAGGGAGGAGAAGTTTTCTTTAAAACCGGAAAATAATATGTGCGCTGGAATTTCTTAAATTGTCGTTCTGGTATATATTTATGTCTTGGATATAAAGTATTGTCCGACTAAATATGATGAGAAAAGACGGGAAAGCGGTTGTAGTATAGGGAAAAGACCAAGCCGGCACGGGATATCGGGGCAAACCATTTGGCTGCCCATATCATACCCCGTGCCGGCTTGCCGCGTTACTGCGGTTTTGTCCGCTGATATTGATTGCCGTATTATAGATTTAGGAAGATGGGATTGGCCGAAAATATACTACTGCCAGATTTCTTCCCCAAACCCCTCAAGGAACGCCGCCAGCTCGTCCGCCATTTTTTCCGCTTCCGGGATGCGGATATGCCCCGGCGTGCCGGTTCCGTTGTTGGAATAGAGGAAATGTACGATTTTTGGGTCAGCCAGTTCCGCCTTGACTTCTTCGATTGCGTCGTCCCATGCCCTGTCGTGGCAGAGGATGGTCGTTGCCAAAATAAAGAGCGCATCCGGGTATTTTCTGCGCAGTTTTTTCACAAACGCCGCGTAGTGCCTTTTCCAGTGCGCGCTTTTTTCCGCGTTCTTTCCCATATAGTTTTCGGGGTTGGAGTCGTTCTGCCCGATGGCGATGATGACGACATGCGGGGTGTAGCGGGAGAAATCCCAAGGGGTTGGCGCGCCGAAATAGTCGCAGTAGCGCAGCTTGTCCCAAGTGCTTTCCATGCCGACATAATCCGGGCCGTGGAAATACCCTGTCCCGTTAAGGAGTGCAATGCCGCCCTGCGCAATGTCGTGGAGTTCGGCATTCAATTTACGGGCGGTGAGGAATGCGTAGGAATACCATGCATTGGAGTAAACACCGTCATGGTTTTCCGGGTCGGCTTTGCCAATGTGGCCCAGTGCCTCGCATACTTCCCCGGCGCTGACCGAGTCACCGTAACATTCCATGCGGCGGGACGGGCGCGGCGGCGGCGGGAGCATCCTGGCTCCCTGGTCGAGGTACAGCCCAAGAAAATCATAATAATGCGAAGCATCCTGGCATTTGTAGAGCACGACCTCGTGATCCGCGCAGGCAAGCCCTGCACATACCGGGAGAATGAGTTCCGTGCCGTGCTCGGTGATCTCGATTTTTTCCTGTACCTGCCCGTCAATCACCACGCCGATATAGTTGTGGTAGCAGCTGTGGTAATTTTTCAGTTTCATCATGGCATTGTTCCCGTGAAAACGGAACGCGACGAAGCTTCCCGGATTTATAAAGCAGGGCGCATCCGGGTTGGTGAAATCAATTCTCCCGGTGTACAAAAAGGAACCGGAAGAAGGGGGGGTGAAGCGGTAATCGGAAAGATGGTTGTCTGGCATACAAAAACCTCCAAAATGTTTGTAGAATCCATGGTCTCGGTGCAAAATATGTATCCCTATCAGTATAAAAAATGCGGCGTGAAATGTCAAGGTCGCAAGAGCAGATGGTGAATATAAGACAGTGATAAAAAT
>ERZ808040.1408-NODE-1408-length-16178-cov-5.907583_pt1 | contig 16178 bp, 16 predicted proteins | sample MGYA00380191_ERZ808040 | MGnify/ENA primary metagenome ERZ808040 (study PRJEB31490, sample SAMN06133395) | mouse gut metagenome | isolation source: J6 | host: mice | place: China: Chengdu | collected 2015-05 ... | reverse complement strand
TCTTTCTCGCTTTGAAGTTCTGAATGTGTTTGATCTTCGAATAACATGATGCCCCCTAGAACAATACCTATCAGTACGATTGCAATTATCTTAATTTTTGTATTCAAAATACCCCTCCCATTCTATTTCTTTAGCAATCAGCAAGTCTATTTCAGATATTGATGCACCTTCTGTTATCGTATACGCTTTCCCAAGATTCGCATCACTGCCTTGGAATCCAGACATATTTTCAGAGTAACTTTTTGTATTTTTATTTAAGAAATTGCATATAAATTCCAATGTATTAGCACTATCTTCCTGCCCTGACGTAACCGGCATAATCAACCCGCCATGCTTACAAAACAATACCGAGGTCATTGTAATCCCCTCTGACTCCTCAATAACAACATCCAATATCTTTCCAACTCCTGCTGTAAACGGTGATTGTGCAATATTTGTTTTAGTCAAATAGGTCGTTCCATCTACTTCACAAATACTATTTCTTTCTGCATCCCTGTCAGCCGCTAAACAACAGTTGCATTTGGGCGCGACTATATTGACATTTTGTATGGTATCCTTAATTGTTGCATATGTCAAACCATTTATGTTCATGGGATTTTCATGGACATCCAAGGTAATATTACACACCTCATCATCTTTATTTTCCAAAACTACTGTCTCTCCCTCTGCGTAGGTGAAATCATCTGTTGTAGCAGCTGTACACTTCAAGACTGCGCCATCAACAAGATATTGATGGTATTTGTCCTCATTAATATAGTTTCTCATTAATTCCTCGAATCTCTCGTCTGTTACTTTTTCCTCATTGAATATCCTTTCTGTTTTATTTCAATATTACTATTCTGATATCCAATTTATATCCTCAGTCTTGGGATAAATTTCTCCAATCAACACCACCTTTTCTTTTGCTTGTTTATCATAACCTTGAACATATTTTTCTAGCTGTCCGACAGTGCCATTTGCTTCCTTCATCTGAAAAATATTTAACATATTTTCATATCCAGTTTTTAAAATATCTTCTTTTTCAACTTGTGTAAAACTTTCATAAATAGAATATCCTTCTTTTTTATCTTCAATTCGTTCTTGTCCATGTCTACAGTCCCATTCTGCAAACATTATTTCCATATTCCAGTTTTTATTATAGGAAATTTCTTGATATAGTGTTACATCATGATTAGCAGAGATATGCAGTCTGGTTTGTATATTATATTTATTAACTGTTTCATCCACAAATATTTCCGCATCCCGTATATCGCTTGTCACAAATCTAAATAATAAATTCCCGCAATCATCAAATACATTGTTATAAGAAATTGTTGTTGATGTTTCTACATACACATATGATAAAATAATTTCCATATTGCCATCCTTTGTAAAATCATAACCCGAAATTTCTATCCATCTTGAAGATATTGGATACTTGTCAAAAAACATAGCTATTTCATTACTGTTTCTTTCTATGATGGCACATATATCATCACGGTGTGGAGAAATATTTGTTGCTATATCCTTATTATCCGTTATCTGCACACTTTTTTCTGCCTCATCCTGATTATTTGACCTCCTTATTCCTATCACTGTATTATCTAACCAGCCATATAAAAGTAGCAGACATATCAGAATCAAAGGCACTGCTATAAAACATATTTTTTTATGCATATCCTTATCTATCCTTCCAGCAGCCTCCATCCCTATAGTTTTCCGTAACATATGCTCCTTCTTTATAAGCATATACTTCTTCAATTTCTAATTCAGTTCCGCCCAACAATTTATCAAAACTAACATTACCTCCTTCTGTAATATCATCACTTAAAGCATTATTTGTTACAAACTCAACTATATTATTATGCGGATACAGATCAGATCTATCTTCTGAATTTTTTTCATCAACAACAATTACATTTAAATCGTAATTTCCACCATTCTTATCACACAGCCGTACTAAAAATCTATATCCAAAATTTATATTTCCTTCTTCAGCTGGTGTACAATAATTACTTGCTCTTGTAATAAAGCCTGGTGCCATAGCAACACAATAATAATCGTCGTTTGCTTTTTCTCCTGGTATCTTACTTATTCTTGATAATCCATCTGAATCAGTATATTGATTACTGTGATTCATAATATAATAATTTGGTGTACTCGATCCAAATTTTCCAGGTTCATGTGTTGAAAAATTGAATAATACTGGCACTCCCTTCCTGGCTCCTTCTCCGGATTCCCCTGATAATCCACTTACTTTAGCTTGTTTATCTGCTTCATATATTAATACTATTTCTTCGTTAGAACTTTGTCCTGAATCGATAGGTGTAATCAATCCTCCATGACTACAGAATAGCATAGACAGCATCGTAATCCCTTCTACTTCCTCCACTCTATTATCTACACCATAACTAAAGGTCTGATAATTTGTATCCCGTATCATATTCTCCCAGTCATCCCTCAGTTTAATCAATTTACAACATGTGCCGTTTTTCTCGTAATATTCTCTGTTCCGCAATATCTCATCCGCCTCCTCATCATTTGGCTGATTCAAGCAGTTGCACATAAAGGGTCTTATATTCTTGTCTGTATCTTTTCGGGGATCTTCTATTAACTCACGATCCTTTACAGTTGCCACTTTCTGTTCCTTATCGTATGCTGCATTTTTTGAAACCCTTAAGTTTGTTTTGGTTCTTATATCCGCCCCAATATCTGATGTGAGTATGATTGGCTGCCCCTTTACCAACACCAAATCAGAAGTTGCCCTGTCACAGACCAGCACTGCACCATTTACCAAATAGTTATCATCATCTGTACCATATTCCCTGCATATTTCCTTTTTGGCCTCTTCATATTCTTCTGCGGAAATATCTTCATCTGCAAGCTCCTCACTTACCATCTCATTTATCTTTTTATTTTTGGTTTCCTCTATATGTTTTTTATCTATTTCTCTCATATTTTCCCTCTCACTCCCACACAATCATCCGCCGCTCCGCGCTGCTTCCATTGTTTCTGTATGTTCCTGTTCCTTTGCGGATTCCATCCAGTATATCCACAAGCTTTTCAAAGGCTTCTTCGGTGCTGATCTTCCTGACATCCTGTACACTTTCGCCGGTCTTTCGACGGATATAGTCTGTGAGAATCCTGTAGTCTGCCGCCTCCTGCCCTTGCAGCAGGAAATAGGCAAACTGGATGTCGTGTTCTTCTGCCTTTTCACACTCGAGCACTTTCTGGGCGAAATAGTCTGTGATGTCCTTTGACAGGGTATTCTGCCCTGCGCAGGACCATGTGGCATTTGCCAGATTTACGGTGTCATACTCCGTCTGTATATCATAGAAATCCTTGTACTCCGTGCGCAGCACTGCGCCTTCTTTCAGCTTGAACCGGCACAGTTCGATTTCGTTTTTTCTGCGTTCCAGACTCTCGTCCAGCACAAACTCTGTCAGGTATCTTGTGTAATCTGGCAGGTCCTCCTTCTCTTTTAACCGGAATTTCAGGCTGGTATACTCCCCTGTCGGCGTATAGGATACGGTTTCCTCCCCTGTGATCAAAAAGATATAATCCGCACACTTGATCATTCCCGGCGCGATGCGCAGTGTGCTGCCTTCTGGGTGTATCCCGCACCCAGAGAGGATTCCATTGGCATACTTCAGATATTTTATCTGTAACGCTGAACAGGCGTAATCTCTGAGCGCCCACAATAATTCTTTCTTCATAATTCTTCCGCGCTCAAAAGCCGGATATATGTGTTCCATCCTCACCAATCCCTTTCGTATTTATTTCATTCCATCATATAGATTCATCGTCCATCCCTCATGCTCAAATGGGAAAAACTGCATGTCTCCCATATACAGCCGCTCCTCTTTCCTGTACACCGGCACGATCACATATCCCCATTCCTGACTGCGCTTCCATGCAAAGAAGCGCAGCTCATTGTCCACAATGCTGTCTGTATCCTTCTGCGGAATCCTTGTACTGTACGCTTCCTGAATCTGCTCATAAGTCACCTCCCTGAACTGTTCCAGCGCGCAGTCGAGACAGAACCGGTACCGCTCCCTGCCCTCTGTATCTCTCAGATACAGGTACAGTGTCAGGTCCTCTAAGTTTCTTGACACATAGCGCGTCACCTCCCTGCGCTGAAAACCGTTGACCAGTTCAACTTCCTTTCCATTGTGCGTGAGCGCGCTGACCGTGTAAGGCAGCCGCGGAGTGTCCGTATACAGCTGTGCCTGCGCATATCCCAGCCGTTTGTCCCGTATGTATTTCAGTGCACCATCCACACATCCCGTCTTTAAATCTGTGTCCCCTGCTCCTTTGCTGCTGCGCCGGAACTGTATCATGCGCCCCGGTATAAATTCCTTCAATGCTTCCTTGAAAATATCAATTTTGCAGGACTGCCCTGTCAGCCTCAGAAAAGAAAAGTCCCTGAGTCTGTCTCCCTGATACAGCGGCTCCATCAGCTTTTGTACCGCACCATAGATCTCTCCTCTGATCACGAGTCCGATCTCGTAGAGATTGATAATGATTTCTGGAAATTCTTTGATAATGCGGAATGCTCCGTTCTCCTGTATGGACAGCTTCCACTTGTCTGCCTGCACCCACGCGATGCTGCTGTCCTTATTTTTATCTGAGGAAATTCCCACCCTCAGGATCCCTGCCTGCCCATAAAACTGCTTCTTCACCTGCTCCGCCAGGTAAAATAAATGGTAAAAATTATTCCTGACCTTGAAATACGCTTCGCGGCTTCTGGTCCCATACTCCCCGAACCGGGTCGGAAGATACTGTTCCGCTGTCTCATAGGCTTTTTCAAATGCACTGTACAATCCCGCCGCAGCACCTGCATCCGTATCCAAATCCTGCAACAGCGCATCCGCAGATACCAGAAGGCGAAACCCAAACCTTTCCACCAGCCGCAGCTTGATATACTGCATGATTCTGTAAGTCAGATGATTCCCGCCAAAATCCACATCTCCATTCTCATATGCAGTCCTGATGTTGATATGGTAAGCTACCCTGTCATCATGAAACCGGAACTGACACGCACACAGGTTTGTGGCTGTGCCTCCGCAGTCCAGAACAAGCGCCTGATATTCCGTATCTTCTTCGAGTTTCCGGGATTCCAGCATACCAGAGACGGTGTTGTACAAGATGGATACCCCCTCGTCCGGCAGTTCATTGTCGGGCAGCATATATTCCGGCAGAATCTCATGGAAAAGCTTCTGAAACAACGCAGTCTGCCTGACCGGACAGGGCACATAAATCTGCCGCACCCTGCATTTAAAACAGTTTTCCGTGGTTCTGACTACATACATGAAAAATTCCCTGATAATCTCCCGGCGTGCAAGGAATGTCCTCCTGCCTTCCCTGTCTGTGATCTCCTCCTCTCTGTCCGGGTCACAAACCCACCGTTTCATGTCATAAAAAATACTAAATCCTTCATCTACATAGCCTGCATTGGACAGCTTCACCGCCTCCTGTCCAAATACAAACTGCGGCGTGCCCTCCTGAACCGCAGCAACGCCCACCACTGTGGGCACCATCCTGTTTCCGTCGGGAAATACGGTATACTGAACTGCATTCTCCTGAAAATTCTGTGCAAACGGTGCCCCCTTCGCCTCCTCAAAATACATCGCGTCCAGCCAGACTCCTGCTATGGTGCTGTCAGTGCCAAAACCGATTACCAGCGGCATCTTGAGGTCGATCGGCCTGCGGACTTCCACATCCATGAGCGGTATCTTATAAGCCGACAGATGCTCCGGCATCTCCCCGCCCAGTCCGTAATAGATGGAAAACAACATATCCGATTCCTGCTGCGGAAAACAGTATAAGTTATACTCTTTCCAATCGGACTCTCTGCACGGCATTTCCTCCTCCCGGACTACATACAAATGCTCCCTGTCCTTTTCATTCGTGCGCAGATGAAAAATCCCACAGACTTCCCGCTCTCTGCTGACAAGAAGTGCATTTGTGTTCTCCAGCGCACTGCGATATGGCATCCGCACCTGATCCGCTGTGTCCACAGACAGCCCTTCATATACGATCAGCCGTGAAGGAATCTGCAATACTTTCTCCCGCAGGGGAACTATCCGCCGGTTGTCAAACATCATTTCCAGCATACGGATGCCTGTCTCAGACGCGGAGTGTATCAGCAGCTGGTCCTTTGTCCCACGATAGCGCATAATGGTGTGTACCAGCTCTTCCTTGTCCATCGGATTGAGTATCCCCTGTATGATCCGCTCCCGCCTGCAAATCTCCCGCAGCTGGTGTGTCGTCATCAGTTCCAGCTCACTCAGCCTGTACAGCGTCTTTTTCTCCTTCTCCCTGAGTCCTTCCCTGTTTAAGATATATCCACTCATTGCCTCTCATACCTCCGCTAAAATATCACCATCTCATCCACAAGCATTGTCTCATCCACGTCGATAATGCCAAAATGGTTCTCATAAAAGAAATGCACTGTCTCCTGCACCGGCAGAAACAATTCCCGCAGAAATGCCGCGCGCTCCCGCTGTATCTGTGTATCCTGCGTCCCGAGATACACCAGCAGTTCATATGCTGTCTCGTTGTCCTCATAGACCATTGCTTCTGCATAGATACCTGTCACTGCCTTCCTGAATTCCTCCTGATAGTTCCCCGTCTTTAACAGGCGCAGATACGCCCGCAGAATCAGCCGCTGCTCCTGTTTTCCAAACAATGCAAACCACCTTTTGGTTCTATTGCCATACCGCCCCAGACAGAGATCCTCCGACAGCAGACGGTAATAATAATCCTCCTTTGAGAGTCCTTCCCGCAGATCAAGCTGTGTGATATAATGCATACACACATCGAAGAAAAGCGCCCTTGTCTGCGCCATCTCGTCCGTGTTGCGGTCAAACAGCCGCCCGAACACATCACCAAGACGGTAGAGGGGGTTGATCTCCACTGTATCCCCCTCCGGCTCCATGATGTTCAGGTCTGTCACGGACACCTCTATGTACGGGCTCGGCGTGGATGCCTCCACAAAGCGCAGCCCGTCACGCTCCCTGCCGTTTCTTTCCGCCTGTAAGACGGCTTCCCATGCATAATTCATTCCAATACCCCCACACACCTGTACTCTATAAACTCCAATTGCAGCTGTGACAGGATATACCGCAGCTGCGATTCATACAGATAATCCCGGCCGTCATCCTGTCCCTCCCTATGAAAACGAAACACCAGCAGGCTCCTCTGGTCCCGCGCAAACACCTGTGTTCCGGTAAAACTGTTCATATCTCCTTCCAACATATCCGCCACGCTGCCCTTTTGCCGGATCTCATATCCTACAGCCTCAATCTGAAAGCCTCCTGAAAGTTCTTCAATCTTGCGCATCAGCTCCGCGGGCGTCTGGATAAAGTTTCCGGCATGGTGCAGATATCTTGCCGCAAAATTGTCCTGCCTGTGGTTTGACAGTACAGGATAATGATATCCATAAGAATTTCCCCTGTCTCCCTGATACAGTCTGCATACCGATATGTCACCGGGAATTTCCCTGCCTGTCTGCAAAATCACCTTATTCTTCTCATACCGGATAGACCGCACATTCTCTCCTGCATCCACCAGACAGCCATCTGTGCTGTTTCCGTACTCCCCCACATAATAGACATGCTCATAGACCACCTCATCAATACACGGATGCCGAAACTCCTGTGACTGAAGGACTTTCTCCTGCATATTCCAAAGCGGTATGATGTCCTCCTGCACACAGGACGAAAAGTCCCCCCACTGAAATACAGGCTGTGCCTTATCGGGAACCGTTTCGTCCGGCACCAGATCAAAAAAGCGCTCCAAATGTCCCGTCTGCACGGTCTGCCATGGTACATGATTTCGTATAAAAAGTGTATACAGTCTTTCCATGCACATCTGGTACCGCTCAGGCTGCACAATGCTGTAGCACAGCTGCTGTCCTGTTTCCCGGTCCGCTGCATATACCGTTCCCTGCTCCATGAATCTCTGACATGCCGCGTCATCCGCCATGAGATACACCGTCATGCGTCCGCTTCCTTTTGGCGGCTTTAAGTCCTCCCCGCAGACCGGGCGCCAGAATGGATTGATCGGGTCATAGTCTGCCCTGTCTATGACGGTCATAGCGGTCTGGAACCCCTTCCATGGATTATCCAGATCCTCCCTGATCCGCTGTTCCAGCGCTTTATACTTTGCCTCTGTCCATGCTGCCAGCTCCCCAAGGCTTCCAAGGAGCAGCTCTTTGGCATATCTGCGCTCATCAAGGTCATCAATCTCCCTGAGCCGCCGTTTGATATAGTTCTCATAATCAAATTCTTTTTCCTCTGTCATCTTATCCCCACCATCTTATTTTTACTCTGCCTCGGCTGCTTCTTTTTCCGCCTTTTCTTTCTCTTCCTGCTCTTCTTTTTCCTTCTGCTTCTCTTTCTCCTCCTGCGCCTCCTTGGCGTCGATGAGGTCAATCTTTCCCTGCACTTCGTCCGCTTTGTTATCTTTGCCTATTTCGAGATATGCTGCCTTGGCATATTGATAGTGTATCTTTGCCTGCGCATAGTCTTTCTGCTCTTCCAGAAGGCGTGCCAGCTCCTCGAGCGCCTTCGCATCCTCCACCCGCGCTGCGACCTCCTCCTGCTTTTCCTTTAACGCCGCGATCTTCATATTCAGAAACTCGATCTGCGCGGTGTCTTCCAGCGCGGCATATTTCTCCATGGCAATGAGGTAAAACACGTTTGCCCCGTCCAGGTCTCCCTGTGAGAAGGCTTCCTCGCCCTGCCTGACCAGCTCTGCCGCCGCAGCCTGTTCGGCGGCAAGCTTCGCCGCCTGCTCCTCGCTTTGCTTCTCCTGTTCTTTCTTCTCCTTCTCTTCGGCTTCCCTGACAGCGCTCCACTCCTCGTAGAGCTTATCCAGTGCATCCAGCGCCTGCTGTTTCCCGTCATTAAAATAAATGGCTGCCGCCCTCGACTTTGCTTCCAGATATTTCTCCTCTGCCTGCTCGTAATTGTCATGCTCAAACAGGCTGTCCCCCAGCTCGATGCTGTCAAAGACCTGCTCATACTCCCGGATCTGTCCCAGCCTGTCCTCAATGTGCGAAAGTCCGGCATTATCCGCATGGCGCACCTGTTCTCCTGCCTTGATGTAGGCATCCTTTGCACCCGCATAGTCACCGCCGGCATAGGCATCATCCGCACCGATCACTGCCTCCATACACATCAGATATGTCTGATATCTGTCCGCCGCTTCCCTGTCCTTTAGCTTCTGCGCCTGTTCGAGCGCCTTTGTGCACTCTTCCTTTGCGCGCAGGAAGTTATCGGCTTCTATGTACTGCTGCGCGTTGGAAAAATACTGCTCCATGTCCGCCCGCTTCTGCACTCTGTCCCTGTGCCAGAAATACAGGACCAGCGCTGCCACTACCGCCATCACAAGAATCGTCAGTGATATGGTGGCTGCTTTTTTTATTCTCTTTTTCCGGTCCGGGTCTGTAAATACTTTTTCGATATAGACGGCTGCAAATGTATAGTTTTCCAGATTCGCCGGCTGGCGGGAAAGCAGCAGGTCCTCCACCTTGTCGCATTCCTCCATCGGCTCATTTCCAGCCTCCCAAAAGACATCTGCAAGCTCTCCCTCATCCACATTCTCCCAGATGCCGCGCGTATACAGCGTAATGATATCCCCATTGCAGAGTTTTTTCTTTTTGGACACAAAGGGCTTAAAATGCTCCCTGCCAAGATAGGCATACAGGTTATTGCGCTCCTCATGGCGTGCGACTTTGTCCTGCGTGATCGCCCCCTCCTGCACCATGTCCTGACTGAGTGACATATCCGATGTAGCCAGAATGCACCTGCCCTCACGGTACAGCCTAAGGCGCGTGTTTCCCGCATGTCCATAGCGGAATTTCACATAGTCCGTGACCACCACTGTGACAGACGCCTTCTGTTTCTCATAGCTTTTGCCCTGTAAGAGCTCCCGATTGGCGGATTTCAGGTATCTTTTCAGTTTTGCCTTACTGATGCCCGGCTCTCTCTGGAAGGCATCCACCACCGCGCTGATCGCCGCCTTCGCCCCCAGTGCCTCGCGCATGTTTGTAATGCCGTCTGCTATGACATAGCACGCATAGTTGTCCAGCTCCACGAAACCAAAGTAGTCGTTGTTGCTCAGCTGGCTTCCTGCCTCTGACAGAAACGCCGTTTTGATACTGCTGTTATATTTCCTCATATGAATCCCTCGACCAGCACGATGCTGGCATTATCCTTCTCCTTCTGTATCCCGGTGTTGACTGCCTCTATGATCTCATAGGCTTTCTGCTGTAACTTCCCGCGTCCTGCCAGCAGCTCCTCGATGCGCCTCCAGTCTGTCCCCTCATAGAGCCCGTCGCTCATCAGCACCACGATATCCTTCTCTTTGAGCCGCACCGGCGTATCAAAAAATTCGATCTCTTCAAAACCATCCTGCCCGATATAATTATAGAGCCGCTTATTTTCGAGCAGTTCCAGTGCCTGCTGCCTCGTGATGCTGCCCTCCATAAACTTTCCTTCCGCCAGCATATCGATCGTATGTCCTGTGGAGAGCGGCACCAGCCCGCCTCTGCGGTATACAGCAACTTTCACATTCCCAGCGACTGCATAGTACAGCTGGTTATCCCGGATCAGCACTGCCCCTACGCTGGCGCCTCCCCTGCCGTCATCCAGTTCGTCAAGAATCGCCGTGTTTGCCATGCGGAAGGAGCGCTGAAAGAAATAAGCGGGATTTTCAGCGGACTGGTAGCAGGTAAACATGTCCTTCAATGTCTCCACGGCAATCCTGGACGACACCTTACCACCATAACTTTTGCCCATGCCGTCAGCGAGCACTGCCAGAAATGCATCGGGTCCCTGACAGATCCCATAATTGTCCTCCTGAACCTGTCTGGTCCCTATGGTCATCGCTCTGCCGACACGAAACCGCCGCATGACTCTTCCTGCCGCTCTTGCAGGAGACAGGAATCGGACTGCGGTCAGAAGAAAAATAAACAGATAGATTGCCAATATGACGATTTCTTCCCTTATCATCCTCATTCCTCCTACTCCCACTTGAAATGCTCGCCGCAGAAAGGGATGAACAAAAACTGGCTGTCGCCCATCTCGATCACATCATACTCATGCAGCTGCGCCGGCGCATACACTGCCTCGCCGTTCAGGTACACAATGCCGTTGCTGTCGCCCGGCAGCAGCACCGTCTTGCTCTGTTTCTCGTCATAGACCACCACACAGTGGTTCCGCCGTGAGATCTTGTTATCCCCTAAGATCTGAATGTCCATGTCATCCGCCCTGCCGACAAAGTTCTTGCCTGCCATCACCCTGTAGTCCTTGCCCCTGCGCGGTCCTGCCACACAGACCACCCAGCCGCACACGGGATTTTCCTCCTTCATAAAAAGGGCTTCCTCGATCTCCGTGTCCGTCTGTCCGACCTCCTTCTTCTCCCTTGTCGCTGTCTCAATATTGCAGTACGGGCATATCGTCCCGTAACGCCTGCTGGAAAACATGTGTCCATTCTGGCATCTGATTAAATTGCTCATCGTTCTATTCTCTCTCCTTTACCTTTTCTTCTGTTTGCTCTGATGGAGATACGACCCGTTTGTAAGCCGCATCTTACTGACACGGAAACTGATCTGGTACTTCCCTGTCGCACTGTCCTTTTTGATGATGGTCTGACCCACGGCGGCAAGTGCACCCGCCGCCTTTGCCAGCGCCCCGGGCTCTCCTCCTGCCCCCATAAGCGGCACAGCGCCAAGCACTTTGGGTACACACGCCTTAAAATCAGGCGTCAGACGTACATTCTCCTGCGAGAGCGGCTCATACGTCTTACATGTAGTCGCCCTCAGATATACTTTCTCCCCCTTTCCGTTAAATTCATCTCCCATATGAAACGAACTTTTTTTACTTCCCATCTGTATCTGCCTCCTTTGTGTTTATACAACATACTGTCTCCGGCTCCTCCATGTATCCACCGCACAGCACTTCCAGACCGTCCTCCAATAAAAGAGAGCTGCCTGTGATTCTGCCCTCGATTGCTTTCACCAGCCGGGGGAGAACGCCACACAACAGCTCCCAGTCATCTGACAGCAATTGCTGCCGGATATGAAATAATTCGTATTTTTCCAGCCGTATGAACGCCTTCGCCAACAGATTCTCCGCCTCCTCCATGTCCTTTTCAATCTCCTCATGTATGACGTCTGGCATCCAGTAAATACAGTCCATCGCTTCATCCAGATACAGCTTTTTATCTGCCATTGCCAGTGCAATCTCATGACTCTGCGTGTATCCGCTCGACCTCAGTCGGAAAAAACACAGATACTTTATCCGTCTCTGTGCTTCGGTCTCCTGAATGTCTGCCTGACTTTTGACCAGATGGTCTATCGTCTCTGTAAGCGCCGGAAGCATCTTTTGATACGACTCCTCAAGCACCTCCTTTCTCGCGGCTTTCCTCTCTGCCCGGTATGTTTGCAGAAAGTCCGTCAGTTCTTTGGTACGCTGCATATACATCCCTCCTTAAAGTATGTCCCATAATTCCTCTACTGACTGGAAGCACTGCTCCACAATGCCCTCCCACTGATCCCTTACCCTCGGCGGACAGTTAAAAATGCCATGCAGAACTGTCTTCCGCATCCGTATAATGTACATGCGGTTGTAATTCTGCCCGTCAAGCGCATAGCCCTTAAAGCCAAACCAGCTCATCTCACTGCCCTTGTCTGCCGCCGTATTGTCCACACGCTCGCTGATGCGGATTGACGGATTCACATTGCGCAGAGCATTCTGGAACTGGCTGCTCATCGTTTTGGTATCTCCTTCTTCCAGCTGGACAGGGAGAATGTTAAAGCAAAAGTTGACCGTAGAGTCCAGACTTGTGATGATAAAATCCGGGGCATTCAGAGACGGGTATTTCACTTCCCGCACCTGATCTGGCATCACGACAAACTGATCTGGCAGATATAACCGAATTCTGGTATCCGGCAGTGTGATCTGGGAGAAGGTGATAAGATCATCCTCCACGTAGATTCCTGTTTCCAGTGTTGTGTGTTTTCGGCGTTCCTCCTCCCATCGGGCTTCTAAAATCTGTTCATCGTAATATTCCATTGGTTTTCCTCCTTGTTGTATTCGCTATAGCATCTTACTTCTTTCGTTTACTCTTGTATAAATACCCCCCATTCGTCAGCCGCTTGGTATTGACAACAAAGTCCATTTGATATTTCCCAGTACCTGCGTCTTTTTTGACAATAACCTGTCCCACGCCTGCCATGGCGCCCACTGCCTTAACAAAATCCCCACTCCCCGTTTTCCCGGCATTGTTCATAAGCGGCATAGCTCCCTGCGCTCTCTGAACATAATACCTGAAACTTGGTGTCAGCCTTACATTTTCCTGTGAAAGAGGTTCATATGTTTTGTATGTAGATGCAGTTATATACACCTTCTTCCCTTTCCCATTAAATCCATCACCTATATGAAAAGAACTTTCCCTGTTTCCCATCTGTTTTTCTCCTTCCATTATTGCATTCTTATCTAATCTTCTCCCATATTATTCTGGTATAAACAATTCCACCTCCTTGATTCCAAGCCCTGACACTTCCCGCCTTATCAGACTTTCCACAAAATCCAGTGATATAATCGTATGAGATTTATTCATAGGGTCCCTCACCCAAAAAATATTTCTGTGTACCTCAACTTTCCTCCCCTGTATCTTGCAGCAGCAGTTTTTTTCTGCAATACGCAGTTTGGAAGTTTCATTAAATACCGGCAGGAAATATAGTTCCGATTTCCTGTTAAGCTGATCCAGAAGGAACACATTACGGCAAAAACAACAGTCTTTGTACATCCTTATGACCTCCACAACCTTTGATGAGATCAATAAAAACGGAAACAGAATGATATCCGTAAATATTGTATTCTCTGACGGTTCTATAAAGAAAATCTGCTTTTCCGGTAACCTGGGAAACGTATCCAGCTTGATATTCCTCACATCAAACTTGCCACACCATCCCTTTAACCGTGGAGCATATTTTAGTTCTGGTGTATCCTGTATTTCAAAATATTTCATCTTAAACCTCATTTCTATATATACTCTGCATTCATTTACGTCAGTTAATTAATATATTCATATGCCATATCTCCAAATACTTCATCAAATGTCATGCCAGGAATTTTATTGTCTATCGCGTCTAACAAATCTTTTGTGAGTTCATCCCATACTGCTTCATCAACATGACAGCTTTCATCAACAATACTCGCTGGATTTTCCACGCTGCGATAGCTGACACTGCACTCTGCAGGATCACAGCCAAAATAGTTCGTAAATGCAATCTCTATTGTTTCGTTACCACGGGAATCAAATTTTTTTACACCGCACCTTAATACGCCCATACTGGTAGGATTATAATAATACAGCTTACCCGAACTTAGAAAATGCCAGTTGTAAGTCTCTCCCATCAGATATAAATATGCACATTGCTTTTCACGGTCATACTTCAGTATCTGGGGCTTGGGACCACCTCCATAAATTTCAAAAATCAGTTCCGGCAGACCATCCCCATCAAAGTCAAGATACCAGTACTCTGCCTCCTGAACCACTGTTTCCAAAAAATCATCCTCTATATAAGCACCAATATCATAAAGACAGTCATAATAGCTGTCAATATTTTCACTATCCCAATATCTGTTGTGTGCTGCTGGTACTTTATGAAAAATGAGATTCAAAAACGCCTCTTTACAGCTGCGATCCATCTCCTGATCATAAAGATCTGTGCGAATACTATGTTCTACCAAGGTATAATCAATCTGTTTCAGCTGCTCATAAAGTTTATGGTATTCATCCTGCTCCGGCTGTTCCAAAGAGGAAGCCTCATAATACGATACCTCCTCTTTGACAGCATCCCTTGTTTCAGCCGGAGGTTCCATACCTCCAAAAATTTCATCAAATGTCATGCTTTCAGGAATTTGATCAACTGCGTCAAAATAATCCTTTGTAAGTTCCTCCCAGACATCTTTTTCTACCCTGCAGCTCTCATCAAGTATATTTCCCAAATTCTCTTCATTATGATACCAGACCCAGTATTCACGCGGCTGACAGTCATTTTTGATACCAAATGAAAGACTGATAATCTCTTTTCCTGATGTATCATATGTCTTTATACCATAACGTATTGCAGTCTTTTTGCTGGTGTTGTAATAACACAATTTCCCCGGTCCCATGAAATGCCAGAAGGAACTGTCACCGGTCAAAAATACATATGCATTTTTCTTCTCGGAATCATACTTTAGTATATAAGGACGTTCCTTTGCTCCCGGCAGATCAAATATCAATTCCGGCATACCATCTCCATCAAAATCAAAATACCAATACGCTGCTTCATAGAGAATGTCATGCACAAAATCCTTCTTGACCAGATACCAGTTCGCCCCGATATTTTCAGTAAATTTATAATGATAGGTGTCATAAAATATTTCTTTCCCGTCCCGGTATACAGACATTCCATATATTTACCATACTCTTTTATATACAATAATTTCTACTACGTTATAATCACTCATTGATCCATTTTTATATATACACCTTTTTGACATGTCAAGTCAGGTGAATTTCAGGTCCAACAGCTACCCAATATCTTCCTTCCTCATCAAAATCAAGATATCAATATCAATTTCAACTACATATACAATTCATCTTGCCTCACAATAAACCTTCCAGTCTGCTTCGTCACACACATATTCCCTTCCATTTTCATCAATATAAAGATATCCCTGTATCTTCTCGAACCACTCTTCTCTTTTACAGATCTCGTCATCAAACTCATATAAATCATCACAATCAAATTTATAATTATCACCTAAATCTTCCCAGCCAAATGATAGTTTTTCCATATGATTTCCTGAATCATCCAATATGAAAAAATGATAATAATTACCATATACATTTTTTACATATTCCTGATAAACAATCATTCCATTTTCCAACAAATAATACATTCCTGCTGCACTTGAAGAACAAAAAGAATCCAGTACAGTCAACTCATGATCTCTAAAGGTAATAATTGTATAATAAGTTCCCCATACATGCAGTTCTGGCAGACCATCTCCTGTTGAGTCCACTATATAATAAAATGTGGCATTACGTCTTTCAGGCTCTCCAGTCGGCATAGCCAATTCTAAAATATATTCACCCATACAGCTTCGTTTTCTCTCGACAAACTCAACATA
>ERZ808040.1407-NODE-1407-length-16179-cov-7.310955_pt1 | contig 16179 bp, 9 predicted proteins | sample MGYA00380191_ERZ808040 | MGnify/ENA primary metagenome ERZ808040 (study PRJEB31490, sample SAMN06133395) | mouse gut metagenome | isolation source: J6 | host: mice | place: China: Chengdu | collected 2015-05 ... | reverse complement strand
GCATGCGGGTGTTCAGCGGAGACAACGGCAACTTCAAGCCCGCCGCCAACATCACCCGCGCGGAGATGGCCGCCGTCATCTACCGTCTGGTGAGCGGCGACGTGACCGACGCCAAGGCCGGTCTGTACGCCAACTACGCCCCCTTCAAAGACGTGTCCGCCGACAAGTGGTACGCCGGCTACGTGGGCTACTGCTGGAACATGGGCCTGATCAAGGGCCGCGATTCCGCGAACACCACCTTTGATCCCACCGGCAACGTGACCGGCTACGAGGCCCTGGCCATGCTGCTGCGCGCCGTGGGCTACGACAAGAACAATGAGTTCACCGGCTCCACCTGGCAGACCAACGTGTCTACCACCGGCCAGCAGCTGGGCATCCTGCGCGACATCAACACCACCCAGTACGGCGGCACCCTGCATCTGGCCGCCCGCCGCGACGTGATCGCCTCCATGACCTTCCGCACCGCGGCTTATGTGCCCACCGTGACCTACTCCGCCGCCATGGGCTACAACCCCTATGTGGGCGTGCCCGTCACCGGCTCCACCAGCACTCCCGAGCACAACCCCACCCTGGGCTGGAAGGCTTTCGGTCTGACCAATGACACCGGCATCGTCGTGGGCAACCAGGACACCGGCGAGACCGTCACCCGCATGAGCTTCTCTATCCGCACCGCTGATCCCGTGTATGCCTACGGCATCGAGGATATGGGCGGCGGTTCTTACGACGCCGCTGCGGATGCGGCCGCCAACGAGGCCCTCGGCGGCACGCCCGACTCTGACCTGCTTCAGGCCAACGCCATTGCCACCTTCGACGCCAAGACCGACCTGAGCCTCTTTGCTCACAAGGTTGAGATCTGGTTCGATGGCCGCAACACCGAGCTGAAGCCCGCTTACTTCGGCCAGGACGTGGCTCTGGATTGGCGCAACAGCAAGCAGAACAACAACCTGCACACCTATGCTTACTTTGACCGCGCCAGCCACACCAGCGTGGTGAAGATGGACCCCACCGCCGATGATCCTGCTTACGCTCTGACTGTGAACACCCCGACCAACCCCGAGACTCTGGGCGGCAAGGCCGCGGCCGCTGGTTTCACCGTGAACGGCGGCACTGTGGTGGAGCAGAACATGGCGTTTGACCGCTTCCTGCCCGTCGCCACCTCTGGCACCCCCGAGGCGAACGGCAACAGCAAGGTTACGACCATTGACGCCGCGTTCACCGCTCCTGACACCGGTGATTCCGCCGGCTTCACCGAGAACCTGTACCTGCTGATCTCCAACAGCGACAACAAGGCGCTGGACGTGGTCATCGCCCTGAACATCCAGGTGTCCGAGATCACCGGCGTGGACAACGTGAACGCCGTGAAGACCGTCACCATGCCCCAGGAGACCACTACTCCCGCGTTTGTGCACGTCACCAACGAGATCTCCAGCGTCACGACCAACGTGCCCCATCCCGCCACTGTGGAGCAGGGCCAGCTGGTCCCCGGCAGCACCACCACCCTGGGCCAGTATGAGATCGGCGTGCACATCGACGGCACCGCTCCCGTCTCCAACCTGCCTCTGGGCAGCCTCATTGCCAAGGCTGACGACGGCACCATCAATGATGGCCCCGCCGACGGCTACAGCCCCAGCCACAACACTCTGGTTGAGAACGCCTGGTTCAAGCTGGTCCCCGTGACCAACACCAAGGAGGGTCAGGTTGTCTCCTACAACCCCGACACCGGCGTGGTCAACCTGCAGGACGGCACCGTGCTGCAGCGCTCCATCCTGTACAACAGCGTGGTTGCCAACACCATTCCCCAGGTGGGCGCTACTGAGAATGGCCGTCCCGCCACCGGCGGCGACTACTACCAGAACGGCACCTACCGCTTCTACCTCACGCCCGACGGCAAGTACCTGGGCGCTGAGCTGACCTACAGCAACTCCTTCATCTACGGCACCTACATGGACTACAGCACCGTCACCAGTTCCTCCACGTTCAACTACTTCCTGACCGGCGTGAACCTGGCCGGCGAGAAGGTGACCGTGCCCGTGAGCCGTCTGGGTGTTGACACCGGCGTGACCGCCGTGGGCGGCAACATCACCGGCACCGACCAGCTGGGCGTGCCTTTCCGTGACACCCAGGGCGTCACCAACAGCGTGAACTCCGTGAACGGCATCGGCAACGGCGTGTACCGCGGCTTTGCCTACAACGGCAGCAACACCGTCAACTGGACCTACACCGCCCTGTCCCAGATCGGCGTCATCGCCGGTGACAACGGCGTGGGCCAGGCCTGGGCCAACACTGCCGGCCAGTCTGAGACTTGGGGTCCTGTGGACAACGCGACCGCTCCCTCTGTGGCCTTTGACAACGTGGACCGTGACGACGGCGACGGCGGCGTAAACGACACCGATCCCGACGCCATCAACATCGGCAGCCGCCAGATGGCTCTGGGTGCTGTCTATGCCGGTACCATCTCCCTGAACGGCGTGGACAACGAGCTGCTGTACTTTACCGAGAACACCAAGTTCATCCTGGTGGACGGCTTCGGCACCGATGGCCTGACGGCGGACGTCTACAACGGCATCACCGACCTGGTCACCAAGGGCGGCCACATCAGCGCCACCATCACCCTGGACACCGACGCTCCCGCCTGGGCTGACCGCACTACCAATGACGTCCAGATGAGCGACATGACCTACCTGACCCAGAGCCCGTTCGTGTACTCTCAGAACCGCGTTCTGTCCCGTCAGGCCGACGTCATCATCCTGCCCGTCGACGCGGTGGATTGGGGTGACAGCACCACTACCCGCTACGTGGGCAACGCCACCCGTACTCTGGTCAACGTGGGCGCCAACGCCACTCAGTTCACCATGTACAACAACGGCGTGGCCGAGAGCATCTGGGTCAGCGGTATGATCGACGACGGCACCAGCAGTGCCTGGACCATCGACCAGAACAGCCATGACCACTTCTATCGCCTGAGGAACGATACTGGCCGTTCCATCGGCGGTGCGCCCATCTACAACGTGGACCTGATCAACCTGGGTTGGACTGCCAACACCTACACCGCTTCCACCATGAACGCGCAGACCGGCTCCTTCGAGTGCAACTACGCGGGCAATGGCCGCGCCGTGGGTGAGATCAGCCTGATGCGTGTGGCGAACGCCAACATCACCAACCTGAACGTGCTGAATCCCGCTCCCACCTGGCCCGGCATCAACAGCCTGGCTACCCTGAATGACGCCGGTTCCCTGGGCGACTACGGCGACCAGCACGGCGGCAACCAGGATCTGTACGTGTCCGCCATCACCGACAGCTCCACCAACGTGACTCAGATCTACGTCTGCTACGATCAGACTGCCCGTCCCTGATTCGCGCTGAACAAGCTGAAGGGTAAGACCTAAAAAAGCAGCCCCCCGGAATTTTCCGGGGGGCTGTTTTTGCGCGGCTCAATCCAGTGCCAGGTAGATATAAGTGTTGCCCGGGACCTGAAGACCCGAGGAGCCTACGGCGCGGAGAAATTGGATGCCGCCGGGGACAATTTTGGCCACAGGACTGGAGGGATTGTAGCTGTAGCCGCTGTAGAGCGCACCGGCAAGAGTGCCGCTGCCGCTGATGGCAAACACCGCCTTGGGGGTAAAACCCAGGTTAAGGGTCATGGGGACCGCGTCTTGAGTGGGGGCGGTATACATGCCCACCTTGACGTGCTTGGCCTCAAACACCTTGAGGCGGGCGTCCAGGGCGCTGTCGGCGGATTCGCGGGCGTCGGCCTCATCGCTGAGGGCGTCCTCCAGGGCCTGGGCGTTCTGGTTGAGGGGGTCCGGGGAAAAGGTGTCGGATGTCTCGATCAGGTTCAGGTTGTAGGTTTCAGTGTGTTGCATGATGTTATCTCCTCCTTCACAGGAGGAGATAAAGGACCGCCGGGTTGCCGGAATCGGTACAACAATGCGTGGTTTTTTTGATCTGTTATACGGAAAGGCAACGTTGCACGCCGAAATACTGGTCCAGGACGGCCTGCTCCGAGAAGGGGCGGCGGACGCCGTTCGCTTCGATGTACTGCTCATGGCCCTTGCCCAGCAGGGCGACGATATCCCCGGGCTGTGCCAGGTCCAGGGCGCGGAAGATGGCGGCGCGGCGGTCCGGAATGATCTCGTGGGGGAAGCCGCCCAGGGCGGCGGAGAGATCGGCGCAGATGGCCGCTACCGGCTCGGAGCGGGGATTGTCGGCGGTGAGGACGGCATAGTCCACCCAGCGGGCGGCGGCGCGGGCCATGTCGGTGCGGCGGATTTTGGGGCGGTCCCCCCCCGCGCCGAACACGGTGATGATCCGCCGGGGGCGATGGGCCCGCAGGGCAGAGAGAATGGCGTCAAAGCTGGCGCCGTTGTGGGCGTAGTCGATGATCACCCCGTAAGGGGCCGGGGCGGGGTAGCGCTGGGCCCGGCCGGGAACGGAGGTGTGGGCCAGTCCGGCCCGGATTGCGCCGTCGTTGAGGCCCAGCGCCCGGGAGAGGGCGACGGCGGCCAGGGCGTCGGCGGCGTTGAAGCTTCCGGGCAGAGGGATATGGTAGGGCGGCGCACCCTCCACGGTGAGCCGGACGGACAGAGGGCGGTCCGGGTCGGGCACCGCGGCCAGGGCGCGGACATCCGCGCCGGGGCCGAACCCAAAGGTGAGGGCGGAGGCCTCCGGCGGAAGCTGCGCGGCCATGAGGGGCCAGGCGGGGTCGTCCCCGTTGCCCGCCGCCAGACGGCATTGGCGGAACAGGGCGGCTTTGCAGGCCCGGTATTCCTCAAAACCGGCGTGCTCGTAGGGGCCGATGTGGTCCGGCGAGAGGTTGAGGAACAGTCCGGCGGAAAAGACCAGCCCATCAAGGCGCCTCAGCTTCATGGCCTGGGAGGAGGCCTCCAAGACTACGTGGGTGCACCCGGCGCCGGCCATCTGCCGGAGGGTGCGGTGAAGCGCGATGGGTTCGGGGGTGGTGTTGGGGCTGTCCGCCAGCTTTTCACGGCCAATGTACGCCCCCAGAGTGCCCATCATGCCGGTTTTATACCCGGCGGCGGTGAGGATCTCCCGGAGCATATGGGCGGTGGTGGTCTTGCCCTTGGTGCCGGTGACGGCGATCAGGGTAAGCCCATCGGCGGGATGGCCGTAAAACTCCGCCGCCAGCAGGGCCAGGGCCGCCCGAGGGTCGTCCACCGCCGCTCCGGGGACGCCTTCGGGCAGCGCTCCCAGAGGGGCGCGGGCACATAGTACAGCGGCGGCGCCCCGGTCCAGGGCGTCGGACAGGTAGGCGCGGCCGTCGGTCCTGGAGCCCGGGAGGGCGGCGAACAGAGCCCCGGGAACCACCGCCCGGGAGTCGCAGGCCAGGGCGGTGATGTCCGGGTCCTGGGGGCACCGGGCCCCAATGGCGCGCAGCAGTTGAGACAGCTTCATGGGGAAACCTCCTGTGGCGTTTTCCCCAATCTATGATTTTGGGCAGAAAAAGGTCCCTCTCACCGGATGGGAGGGACCTTTTGCCGTTTTTCGGCGGGGCGGGGCAATGCGTCCGCCGGCAGGCTGCTGACTGCGCGGCCTGAGGCTGTGGAGCCGCCGCGGACCGGCGCGGCTCTCAGGGTTGCGTCCGCTCCTTCAGCCCCTCCGGGCCCAGCTCCAGTACCCGGGTACACACCTGATCCAAATACAGACGGTCATGGGACACACTGATGATTACCCCGGGGAAATCCGCCAGCACCTGCCGGATCACCGGTGCGGACAGGGGGGAGAAGTTGCGGGTGGGCTCGTCCAGCACCAGCACATTGGCGCCGTTCAGCACCATGGACAGGAACAGCAGCTTGGCCCGCTGCCCTCCCGACAGCCCCGCCGCCGGATGCTCCATCTCCTCCGCCTTGTACTTCATATTGCCCAGCAGCGTCCGGGCCCGGGTCACATCGTCCTTATGCCCGGAAGGGGCCAGCAGCTCCACCGGGGTCCTGTCCCCCAGCAGCAGGTCGCCGTAGTCCTGGGGCATATAGGCCGCCCGCAGGTCCGTCCGGGGCAGCAGCCGGTCCGCAATGAGCTTCAGCAGGGTGGACTTTCCCGCCCCGTTGGGCCCGGCGATGCCGATCTTCTCGGGGCCGTCCACCCACAGCCGCACGTCCCGGGCCAGCACCCGGTCTCCGGCGGTCAGCAACGGCAGGTCCAGCCGCAGGGCGGTCTTGCCCGCCGGGAAGGCGGACTTCCCCCTGTCAAAGGCGGTGAGGATGGCCTCCTCCCACTCGGGCATGGCGGTCATGTCCTCCTTCTCCCGCTCGAAGCGGCGGCCCATGGCCAGCACCGTGTGCATCTTCTTTTTCAGCAGACGGCCCTTGCCGGGGTTCTGACGGCTCACGGTGACCAGCTGGTGCTCCACACTGTCATGAATCCGGCGGAATGTCTCCATTTTCGCGCCGTACTCCGCCCGCTCCTTCCGGGCCACCTGCTCCTGATGGGCAAAGCCCGCCTGCCTCTGCTCCACGTACGCCCGGTAGCCGGTCCGAACCACCGCGCACCGGGGCGCCGTCCGCCGCCGCAGCCGCTCCAGGTGGATGACCACGTTGGCGGTGCGCTCTAAAAACGTCTCGTCGTGGGAGATGTACAGCACTGGAACTTTACAGTTCAGCAGGAAGCCCTCCAGCCACTCCAGGGTGGCCAGGTCCAGGTCGTTGGAGGGCTCGTCCAGCAGCAGCACATCGGGTTCGTCCAGCAGCAGCAGGGCCAGCCGCAGCTTCACCCGCTCCCCGCCGGACAGGGTGGACATGGGACGGCCGTTCCAGAACAGGTCCGCGGCCAGCCCCACCTGCCGGGCGGCCCGGTCCAGCGCCCTGGGGTACGCCCCCTGAAAGGCGGGGGCGCCCTGGCAGAACTCCCACACCGGCAGCTCCAGCTCCGCCGGGGAGAGCTCCTGGGCCAGATAGCCCTTGCGAAGCCCCCTGTCCCCGATCTCCCCCGTCCACTCGGCGTAGGCCTCCACCAGGGCCGGGTCGTACAGCAGCTTGAGGACGGTGGACTTGCCGTTGCCCTCCTCGCCGATGATGGCCGCCCGGTCCCCGGGGGCCAGAACAAAGGACAGCCCCTCCACCAGGGCGGTCAGGTCCTTCTTATGGGTGATGGTGAGGTTTTTCACCTGTAACATATCAATCACGCTCCTTTTGCGTCAAAAAACCGCCTTCCACAGCGGGAAGGCGGTTGACATGACGAAAAGGCAGGGGCATCGTGCGTCTGAGACACGTGTCTCAGACACACTGCCCCCGGTCAGCAAGCCGCCCTTCGCGCCATGAAAGCCCAGGCCCATCCGGATATGGGCCTTACTCAACTCATTCACAGCTTGAAGTTCGACTTACTTGCGCATCTTTTCACCCTTTTCTTTCAGTTTGAAGCCAGTATAGCAGAGTTTCCGGCGTTTGTCAACGGCCGCGGGGCACAACGGAGCGGATTGCATTCCCCGGGTTCAACTCTGGGTTTTCTCCCCGGCCGACGGGCGGAAGGCGGGCACCGCCTGGGGCTGCCGGACATAGTCCGCCAGCGCGGCCAGGGCGTCCCGCCCCTGGGGGCGGAATACCGCGCCTCCCTCCTCCACCCGGAGGTCAAAGCCCTCCCGGCCGCATACAAACAGGGGCGCGCCGGGGACGGGCCGGGGGGATACCTCGTATCCCAGCCGCTCCAGCGCCAGCGTGAGGGCGGCGGGACCCTGGGCGCAGGCGGGGCCCTGCTCTCCCCGGTAGTCCCCCGCCCGGTGGGCCGCCCAGGCGGCGTCCGCCCCGGCCAGCAGGTCCCACTCCCCGGTACAGGCGGGGACAGGGCCTTCCATCTCCGCTGGTGTAAAGGCAGTCCCCTTTTCGTTCAGGAGGGACCAGGCCACATCCGCCCCCTCCTGTCGGATGAACAGGGCGGCGGGCAGGCCGTAGTACTCCGCCAGCCACGCCCCGCAGGCGGCGCAGCTCCCGTCGTGGAACCGCGCCTCCCCTCCGGCCAGGGCCGCGCCGCAGCCCGCCGTCCGGGCCAGCGCCCGGGCCAGCGACCCGCCGCCGCACCCGATCAGCACGGTCCCCAGCCCGCCCAGCCGCAGGCCCAGCCTGTAAAATTCCCGTCCCAGCTGTGTGCGCTCCATGGAAAGCCCTCCAATTCGGGCTTCGGGAACCGCCGGCATGCAAAATCAGCCCGTTCCCGGCCCTGTTTTGGAACAGTCTCCCCATTTTATGCGCAGGTTATTCCTCCGGGCACTCCGCCCGGTCCCGGTACCGCGCCGCGGCCTCCTCCAGGCGGCCCCGGAACTCCGCCACCGCCCAGTCCGGCCCCAGCACCTCCACCCCCGTGCCCAGGCCGAACAGCCACCCCCACAGGGGCGGGCTGGCCACCAGATCCACCGACGCGGTGAAATACCCCTCCCCGTCGGGGATCAGGGACACGTCCAGCCCGAAGCGGTCGATGACCACCCCCGCCATCCGGTCCTCACACCGCAGCTTCAGGCGGCAGGGGGTGCCGGAGAACATGCCGAAGTGCTTCCGGGCGTAGCCCTCCGCCGTCCACTCCCCCTGGGGGTGGCCCTTCAGCCCGGTGAGGCTGATGTCCGCCATCTTGTCCACCCGGTAGTGGCGCACTTCCTTTCTCAGCTCGTCCCAGCCCGCCAGGTAGTAGTTCTCGCTGTCCCAGATCAGGCCGTAGGGGGTCAGGCGGTAGCGGGCCCCCTCCCGGCGGAACACCCGCTCCCGCCGGGCGTTGTACTCAAAATAGCGGAAGGTGACCACCCGGTTGGCGGCGATGGCCCCCTGGAGCTTGTCTACGTTGTAAAAAATGCTCTCGTTCATGGTCTTGACCCGCCGGTCCACATACACCTGCCGCTGGAGCTGCCGGGCCTGATGGACGCTGGTGAGCCGCTCCAGCTTGCCGATCAGGGCGTCGCTCTTGCGCTTGGTGAGGAACCGGCTGGACTGCACCGCGTCCACCAGCAGCTTCAGCTCCGCCAGCTCGAACTCCCGCTGGCCGATGTACCAGCCGCCCCCCCGGCCCTTCCGGCTGTGCACGTCCAGGCCCAGCTCGGCCAGCTGCTCCATGTCGTCGTAAATGCTCTTGCGCTCGGCGCTGAGCCCCCAGCGCTCCAGCTCCTCCTGCATCTCCTGCCGGGAGACAGGGTGCTCCTCGTCGCTGCGCTCCAGCAGCAGCCTGGCCAGGATGAGGAGCTTACGTTTGTAATTCGCGGTCTGCGCCATGGCCGACCCCCTCCTTTCAAGACCTATCCTAGCAGAAATGAAGTCCCATATTTGGGGATATTATAGCAGGCATTCCGGCTCCGCGCAAGAGAAGAGCCCCGCCCCGGCGGCGCCGGGGCGGGGCTCTTGTCAGTGGTGCTCTGAATGGTGTCCCTCCTGATGATGGTCCTCCTGGTGGCTGTGCTCCACTCCCGCCGGGAGGGTCTGGCCGCACACCGCGCACGTGTGGGTGTGATCATGCGCCTCTCCCGCCGGGTAGGTCACGCCGCAGTCGGGGCAGGTCTGGGTGTCCGGGGCCAGGGGGTAGCCGCAAGCCTCGTGGCTGTGCGCCGCGCCCTCCGGGTAAGCCTCGCCGCAGATCTCGCAAATGTGAGGCAGAGGATCGCCGCCGCACATCGCGCAGTCGTGGGCTGTTCCCGCCGGAATTGTCTCGCCGCAGGTGGGGCAGGTATAGCCCGCCGGGGCGTTGTAGGACGGGTCCGCCGCCTCCCGGGGGTCGTAGGCGGGCGTGTCCCGGTCGGGTACGCCGTCATTCCAGTTGGGCTCGCCCACGCCGGTATTGGGGTCCTCCTCCCAGGGGTGGGCCAATACCGCGCCCGCGGAGGAGAGCCGGTCCGGCGCCACGCCGCTGTCGATGACCTGACGCACCAGGCGGCTGACCAGTTCCTCCGTCAAATCCGGGTCGCCGGAGCTCATCTTGAAGCGGTAGCCGTAACCGTCCGTCAGGAAGCTCACCCGGCGCTCATGGACAGGATATGTGGACGGGCCGAAGGACTCCTCCCAGTCATACTTGCCGGCGGTGACCATTACGCCGCTGATATTCTGCTCCGCGCTGTTGGGGTAAACCACGCAGGTGGGGGGCAGCTGCCCCGCCGTCACGGCGAACTCGAACGTTCTCACCGCTCCGCCATAGTTCGGCATAAGGCCGTTGATATAGGCCCCCCAGAAGGAGCCGTCCCCATACCACGCCGCCCAGCCGGACAGCGCGTACTCCTCCCCCCAGGCCAGATGGTCGGACAGCACGTCCTCCCCGCCCATCAGGGCGGCGATCTCCTCCTGGGTCAGGTCCCGCTTCACCGCGCCGGGGGGCACATCCCAGTCCGCCGCCGTGGCCTGCCCGTCCGTCTCGCCGTATATGATATAGGGCAGGAGATAGCTGGTTGTCACCCCGTCCCGGGTCACCTCATAGCGGCCCGCAAAGCGGGTCGCGGCCGGTTCCACGCTCTCGCCGGGGTCCTCCGGGGCGATGTCGGCAATCACACCGTTTGCGGCGTCTAACTCTGTAGTCGGCAAATCTCGGTTCGCCGCAAAGGGAAACCCGCCGCTCAACCCCCAGGCCCCGTAGCCTCCCAGGCCGCACACCAGGAGCAGTGCCGCCGCCATGACCCCGTATTTCTTCCACGGCGCGGGCCGCTTTCCCGGCTTTTCCAGCTCTCTCAGCCTCTGATGGAGGGTGTCGGACACCTCCACGCCGTCCATGAATGTTCTGTACCGCTTCATATCATCATTCTCCTTCTTCTTCCGACAGGTACCGCCGCAGGGCGTCCCGGGCCCGGCTCAGATGGGAGCGCACCGTCCCGGGCCGCTGGCCCAGGATGGCCCCGATCTCCTCCGAGGTGTAGCCCTCGTAATAGTGCAGGTGCACCGCCGCCCGCTGGCCGGCGGGCAGGGCCAGGATGGCCTCCAGCAGCTCCCGGCTCCCGCCGCCGTCCGGGGCGGGGTATGTGTCCAGCAGCTCCACCGCCGGGTGGCGTTTCCAGCCGCGCAGGACGCTTTTGCAGCGGTTGGCCGTCACCTTCAGCAGCCACGCCTTCTCATGCTCCCCGTCCCGGAATTCCGGGCGCTTTTCCAGATAGCACAGGAATGTCTCCTGCACCGCGTCCTCCGCCTCCTGAACGTTGCCCAGAATGGCCAGCGCCGTGCGGAACAGGGTGTTCTCATGTTTGGTTACCAACTCTTCCAACCGGTTGGAGTGATTCACACGGAACCCTCCTTTCTGTCTATAACACGCCCCGGCGGGGCGGATTGTTGCAGAGGCATAAAAAATTTTTTCTGCTGGCTTTTCTCCGCCCCATATGCTATACTATATTTTGTAAATATTCCGCCAAACGGTTTGGCGGCCGCCCACGGACGCCGGCGGTTTCAAGTTCTTTTTCGGTTCCTTTTTCTTTCAAGAAAAGGAGCAAGGACCCGGCGCGCAACCCGTTTGGTCGCCGTGGCGGCGCCTTCCGGCGGCCGCCCACGGACGTCAGCGGTTTCAAGTTCTTTTTCGGTTCCTTTTTCTTTCAAGAAAAAGGAACAACAACAGCCAAAGGAGCACCCGACTATGGAAAACGAACTGCGCCTGGCCGTCCTCATCGACGCCGACAACGCCCCCCGCACCGCCCTGCGGGAGATCATGGCGGAGGTGGCGGTGTACGGCTCGGCCACCATCAAGCGCATCTACGGCGACTGGACCGCCCCCAACATGGGCAGCTGGAAGCCCCTGTTGCTGGAGCACGCCATCACCCCCTTTCAGCAGTACAGCTACACCACCGGCAAAAACGCCACCGACTCGGCCATGATCATCGACGCCATGGATATTTTGTACTCGGGCAACTGCGGCGGCTTTGTGCTGGTGAGCAGCGACAGCGACTTCACCCGGCTGGCCACCCGGCTCCGGGAGGCGGGGATGAAGGTGTACGGCATGGGGGAGAAAAAGACCCCCAAGCCCTTCATCGTGGCCTGCGACAAGTTCGTGTATATCGAGTCCCTGAAGGCCGCGGAGAAGGGGGAACCCCCCGCCCCCGCCGGCAAGAGCGCGAAGAAGAAGTCCGCCCCGGCGGAGTCCCCCGCCCTCACGGTGCAGGAGCTCATCGCCCAGTCGGTGGAGGATCTGGCCGACGAGGACGGCTACGCCTACCTGGGCGACCTGGGCACCCTGCTCATCAAAAAGCAGCCGGATTTCGACGCCCGGAACTACGGCTTCGCCAAGCTGTCCAAATTCATCGCCGCCCTGGACGGCTTTGAAATCGACGAGCGGCACAACGCCAAATACCAGGGCACCCAGGTGTTTGTGCGCAACAAAAAGGCATAGCGAGAGCCCCGCGCCGCGGCGCGGGGCTCCTGTCTTTTTACTCCACGGTTTTCAGGCTCTCCACCATGTCCACCTTTTTCAGCTTGAAGTGGGCGGCGACGTTCACCGCCACGGAGAACACCACCGTCAGCCCCGCCGCCAGGAAGTAGGCGTAGGGGGGCGCGGTGCGGCCGAACATCACCATCTCCACCTCCACCGTCAGCACCATCCAGGCGTGGAGGAACCGGCCCATCACCAGCCCCAGTACAATGCCGAACAGGGTGAGGAACAGGTTCTCCCGGTAGACGTAGGCGGTGACCTCCCGGTCAAAGAAGCCCAGCACCTTCAGGGTGGCCAGCTCCCGCACCCGCTCGGTGATGTTGATGTTGGTGAGGTTGTACAGCACCACAAAGGCCAGCGCCGCCGCCGCCGTGATGATGATGACCACCGCGTAGTCAATGGCCTCCATGCTGTCGGTGAAATTGTCCCGCAGGGTGGCGATGTAGGAGTAGGAGTCCACGCCGTCCATGGCCATCAGCTCGGAGGACACGGCGTCCGACTCCGCCTCTCCCGCCCCGCCGTCATAGCGCAGGAGCATCTCATTCTGCTCCGGCATCTCGCCGAACAGCTCCCGGTAGCAGGCATCGGTCATGTACACATAGTGGGAGACATAGTTTTCCGCGATGTCGGTCACCACGGCCTCCACCCGCCTGCCGTCGTTGTCCAGCGTGACGGTTTCGCCCACCGCCACCTCCAGCAGCTCGGCCAGCTTTTCCGTCACCACCACGCCCTCATCCCGCAGAACCACAGGCGCGCCGTCCTGCCGGTGGCTCAGCTGGATGAACTGGCTGAACCGCTCCTGGTCGTCCACGGCAAACAGGTACACGTTTTGGGCCGGGCCCGACGCCGATACCTCCACAGAAGCGGAGCTGGTGCGCAGGTAGTCCTCCACCCAGGGGCTGGCGTCAAGGTACTCCTCCACCGCGGCCAGCTCGTCCGCCCGGGCGTGCTTGTCCAGGCCCAGGGTGGCGTCATAGCGGAACACGTGGTCAAACTGCTGGTTCAGGATGGAGAAAATGGACTCGTGAAGGCCGAAGCCGGTGACGATGAGGGCGGTGCACCCGCCGATGCCGATCACCGTCATCCAGAACCGCCGCTGATAGCGGAACAGGTTGCGCATGGTCACCTTCCAGGTGAAGGTGAGCCGCCGCCACAGGGGACGGATGCGCTCCAGAAACACCCGGCGGCCCGCCTTGGGGGCCCGGGGCCGCATCAGGTTGGCGGGGGTGTCCATCAGGGTGGACAGGCAGGCCCACAGGGCCGCCCCGGTGGTGCACAGCACCGCCGCCAGCACCGCCCAGACGTACAGCCCCACCTGGGGCTTGAACTCCAGCTCCGGGATGGCGTACATGATGTTGAAGGCGTTGGCGATGACCAGGGGGATCAGGGTGCAGCCCAGCAGCAGGCCCAGAATGCCGCCGATCAGGCTGGCGGAAAAGGCGTAGCCGATGTACTTTTTGGAGATGGCCAGCCGGGAGAAGCCCAGCGCCTTCAGGGAGCCGATCTGGGTGCGCTGCTCCTCCACCATGCGGGTCATGGTGGTGAGGCAGGCCAGCGCCGCCACCAGGAAGAAGATGACGGGGAACACGTTGGCCAGATTGCTCACCCGGTCGGAGTCCTGGGAGTAGCCCACAATGCCCGCGTTGGTGAACCGGCTGAGGACATACCACTCGCAGTCCTCCACGTCGTCCAGCTCGTCCTGGGCGTCGTCCAGCTTCTTCTGGGCGTCGGCGATCTCCTCGTCCGCCTCTTGTTTGCCGTCCTCGTACTCCCGGAGGCCGTCGGCGTACTCCTCCTCGCCGTCGTTGAGCTCCGCCAGCGCGTCGTCCAGCTCTTGGCGGCCGTCGATCCGGGCCTGACGCAGCTCCTCCACGCCGTCGTAGTACTCCACCCAGCCGTCCCGCAGGTCGGCCTCTCCCTGGTCCAGTTCGGATTTGGCGTCGGTCAGCTCCGCGTTGGCGTCGTCCAGCTCCGCTCTGGCGTCGTCCAGCTCCCGCTTGGCGTCGTCCAGCTCCACCTTCGCGTCGTCCAGTTCCTTTTTCGCGTCGTCCAGCTCGGCCTGGGCGTCGTCCAGCTCAAGCTTCCCCTCGTCCAGCTCCTTCTTGGCGTCGTCCAGCTGCTCCCGGGCCACGCTCAGCTGAACCGAGGCGGTTTCCAGCTGGCCCGCCGCCGCCCGCAGCTGGGCCTCAGTCTGGGTTTTCTGGATATTCAGCTCCCCTATTTTGCCCTCCAGGCCCGCCTTGATCTGGTCATACCCCGGCGTGGCCGGATTCAGGCTGTTTAACTGACTGGTGAGAGCGGCAATGCCCTGATTCAGCTGCTCCAGCCCCGCCAGTCCCCGGTTGTACTGGCCCTGGCCGTCCTCGTACTCCAGCATACCCTTCCGGTACTCCGCCCAGCCGTCCTCGTACTCCTTCAGGCCGTCCTCATACTTGACCCGGGCATCCTCGTACTCCCTCAGGCCGTCCTGGTACTCCGCCCAGCCGTCCTCGTATTTTTTGAGGCCGTCCTCATATTCCGCCAGGCCGTCCTCATATTTTTTTACCCCGTCCTGGTACTCCGCCAGGCCGTCCTCATACTCTTTGCGGCCGTCCTCCAGGTCGATCTCCCCCTGGCGCAGGTCGGCCAGGGCGTCGGCCAGCTCCCGCTCCGCGTCGGCGGTCTCCCGGGCGAAGGTGTCCTCTCCGTCGTGATAGTCCGCCCAGCCGTCGTCCAGCTCCCGCCGGGCGTCGGCCAGCTTCTGCCGGGCGTCGGCCAGCTCCTGCTCCGCGTCCGCCTTGGCCTCCTCGAACTCCTTCCGGGCGTCGTCCAGCTCGGCCTGGGCGTCCCCGATGAGGGTGTCGTGGCGCAGCTGGGCCCGCTCCTCCGCCATGGGGTCCAGGCTGTCCACCAGGGCGTCGATCCGGTCCTCGTACTCGTCCCCGTAGGTGTCCAGCGCCGCCAGCCCCGCCCCGGTGAAGTAGGCGCAGGTGTAGTGCTCAAAGGTGAAGTTCTCCCCCGGCACATAGACAAAGCCGTCCACCGAGCCGTTGCCCAGGGAGGACGAGCCCCGGTCCAGCCCCACGTACAGCGGGGAGCCCACCACGCCCACAATGGTATAGGCGGTGTGGGTCAGGTCGCCCTCGTTGTCCTCCTCCAGGGTGAGCTCCAGCCGGTCCCCCACCTGGAGCCCCAGCTCCACCAGCAGCAGCCGCTCGGTGACGCACTCGTCCGCCGACCGGGGCAGGCGGCCCTCCTTCACATCCAGCAGGTTCAGCCGCTCCGGCATGGACCGCACGCTGACAATCCGGTCGGTGGCCACGGCGTCCAGGGACCGGCAGCCCTCCACCTCCTCAATGCCCGCCGCCCCGGCCAGGGCGTCCAGGTCCCCGTCCGTCAGGCCCAGGGTGGACAGCACATAGCCGTCCATCAAATGGGTGCGGTCGTAGTAGTTGTCGGCGGTGTACTGCATGTCCGGGGCGGTGGTGCGCAGGCCGGACAGAAAGGCCACCGCCAGCGCGGCCAGCACCAGAATGGACACATAGCGGTTGAAGGTGTTTTTGATCTCCCGGAGGCTGTCGGTGGTCAGCCGGTTCTTCCGCGCTACCATTCGATCTCCTCCACGGGAGTGGGATGGGCGTTGCGCTCCACCCCGGCCACCCGGCCGCTCTTGATGTGGATCACCTGGTCCGCCATGGGGGTGAGGGCGGTGTTGTGGGTGATGACGATGACCGTCATGCCCTCCTGGCGGCAGGTGTCCTGCAAAAGCTTCAGGATGGCCTTTCCGGTGACATAGTCCAGGGCGCCGGTGGGCTCGTCGCACAGCAGCAGCTTGGGGTTCTTGGCCAGGGCCCGGGCGATGGCCACCCGCTGCTGCTCGCC
>ERZ808040.1406-NODE-1406-length-16180-cov-5.252562_pt1 | contig 16180 bp, 12 predicted proteins | sample MGYA00380191_ERZ808040 | MGnify/ENA primary metagenome ERZ808040 (study PRJEB31490, sample SAMN06133395) | mouse gut metagenome | isolation source: J6 | host: mice | place: China: Chengdu | collected 2015-05 ... | reverse complement strand
TATCAAAGTTGGGGACTACCTTAAAAAAAGGGAGCGGCTTTTATATGGTGGGCATGATGCTTCTTGGCATCTCGACCTTCCTCACCGATGACTACCGAATTATCATTTTCAATAAACTGGGAGTCTTCCTTCTGCTGATGAGCCTACTGCTAAAGCAGTTTTTTGACACCTCCGGGTGGAATCTTGGGAAATATCTGGGAAGCATTATTCAGGCTGTCTTTATGAGCATTGGGGAATTACCCCGTCCGATACAGGACGGAGCCGCATACCAGAAGAGCAGACAGGAGAGGAAAAGCAAGACGGTAGGATATGTACTGATAGGCCTTGCTATCTCTGTGCCGTTGCTTTTGTTGGTTCTGGCATTGCTGGCCAGTGCCGATGTGGTCTTTCTGGAGATGACCGTGAAGATATTCGGGAGCATTAACCTGCCTAACATCACGAACATTATATTCCGCATCGGGTTTATGTTCTTTTTCTCGTATATGCTGACGGCTTATCTGTGCAAAAAGCAAATAAAAGAAGCGGTAAAGGATCACCGAACCGGGGAGCCGGTTATTGCTATTACTGTGACAGCCATGCTGACCTTCGTATATCTGGTTTTCTCCGTAGTCCAGGTGGCGGGGTTATTCTTAGGACAGCTGGAACTGCCGTACGGATACACATATGCCGGATATGCGAGACAGGGTTTCTTCCAGCTTCTGGCAGTGAGTATCCTGAATCTGATTATTGTGTTGGTGTGTATGGGTTTCTTCCGCTCCAGCAAAGCATTAAAAGCAGTTCTGACAGTTATGTCACTTTGTACGTTTGTTATGATTGCGTCCAGTGCCATGAGAATGGCCATTTATATCCGTTTTTACTACCTGACCTTTTTAAGGATTCTGGTGCTTTGGTCTCTGGCGTTGCTGGCAGTATTGTTTTTGGGGATCCTGATCAATATTTATGCGGAAAAGTTTCCGCTGTTCCGCTACAGTATGGCGGTGGTGACGGTGTTTTACCTTGCATTGTCCTTTGCCCATCCGGACTATATTATTGCCAGGGTAAACGTGGCAAATGCACAGGAGGAGACAATGCAGTGGTGGGTGGACGAGAGTGTGGAGCCTTATCATGATTTTGCTTATTTAAGCAGGCTAAGCGGGGATGCCGCGCCGGTGCTGGTGCCGTATATGGAAAGCCTGGGTTATGATTTTGTAGCGTTTCAGAGTGAGAGCGCCCTGGCATATGCCAAGGCGCAGTGCAGCAACAGTGAAGCGAGTTACCTGCGCAGGCATGATATAAATAACTTCGGCTATTGGTGGATGGAGGGTTTGCAGAACCGTACGGAGAATTTCGGGATACGTACCTTTAACCTGTCCCGTTACCATGCCATGCAGCTCCTGCAGTCAGGTACGGGTTTTGGGCAGTAAACAATTCTGGGCAGTATACAAGCAAGAAGCCAGGCACGACAGACGGTGCCTGGCTTTTCCGGTTGTGCTTTCCTGACAGTTTTATGGCAGCTATCTGCGGCACAGGACGCATTGCGGCGGATAAAGGGTGTTGGGAATTCCTGAAAATGGGTCATTTAAGCTTTCCGGATACAGCCAACCAGCTGATCATCAACACAACGTCAGCGCCCAGCCATGCGGCAACCTCCGCGAAGAAAATGCCTGTTTCCCCCATGGCCAGAGGCAGCAGCAACGCGGCGCCTGTTCGCATGATAAATTCCACAATGCCGGATACCATGGGCAGTACGGTATTGCCCAGGCCCTGGATGCAGGAACGGACCACGTACAGGATATACAGGACGGGCAGGCATACGCTCATGACGGCCAAATAGAAATAGGCGATTTCCAGGGTGCGGGCGGCTTCCTCCGGTGTGCCGGAGATGAACCAGCTTAGAATCACCCTGCCGAACAGCAGCATGACAGCGGCAATCACAAGGGAAGTGGCAACGGCGATACCCAGGGCGGAACGCATTCCCTGCCGTATGCGCTTGATCTGCCCCGCGCCCAGGTTCTGGCCTACATAAGTGATCATGGCGTAACCGTAAGAGGTGGCGGCAATTTCCAAAACACCATAGAGTTTGTTGCTGGCCGTGAAACCTGCAATGAAAAGCACGCCGAAACCGTTCACGACAAACTGTACGATCATGCCGCCTACAGCGATAATGCAGTTCTGGAATGCCATGGGAAAACCTAATGCCATGAGCCTTCCGCCGAGAGCCGCCTCCATCCGGAAATCGGCGGCTGACATCTGCAATATCTCCAGCCTGCGGATGTGGTAGAGACAGAACAGGCCCGAAACGAGCTGGGCGATCAGCGTTGCTGCCGCCGCACCTGCAATGCCCCAGTGGAAAACCATTACAAACAACAGGTCCAGGACAATATTAGTGACGGAAGCTACTACCATGGCCCGCAGAGGAGTCTGGCCGTCCCCCAAAGAGCGCAATATGCAGGCAAAAAAGTTATACGCCATGACAACAGGCAAACCCAGGAACATGATCCGGAGATACAGCAGTGCATTCCCCATGATATTGTCGGGAGTCTGAAGCAGCGTCAACACAGGGCGCGCTGTCAGCTGCCCTGCGAGAACCAGGAAGAGGGAGGAGGCCAGAGCCAGAATACCGGAATTGCCGATGACTTTCCGCAGGCTGTCATACTTTTCGGCGCCGAATTCCTGGGCCATCCGAATGGCAAACCCCTGGGCAAATCCCTGCACAATGCCCAACATCATCCAGTTCATCCAGTCGGATGCGCCCAGTGCAGCCAGGGCGCCCACCCCCAGATATTTTCCTACTACCATGGTATCTACTACGGTATATAATTGCTGAAAGACATTGCCTGCCATGAGAGGCAGCGCAAAGGCCAGGATCAATTTTCCGGGAGTTCCCTGTGTCATGGTTTTAATGCGATTGCTCATATGTATACCTCCTGCCCGCTCGAAAAGGGTGTGTAAATTCCATTCTACCATAAGAGCCTGCATAATGCATCACAAGAGTTTTCTCATAAATGTAAACAACGGCGTTGGTTTTGCAAAAAGCTGTCCCATCCGGAAGAATGCCCATCTTGCTGTGGCAATGTAGCGCCGACGAGTTTCCGGCAAACATAGGTTACACGGATGGGAATTACCAGGAAAACTTTTCCCACCCCCTTGACACCCCTCAAAATGAAGGTACAATAAAATAAGCAGAGAGAAATTTTAAGAGGGAAATCAGTCATTTCGGAATGGAGGGTCTGATTGTAGAGCCGGATTTGGTATTCGGTTTGTCTGTGTGCGCAAAAATATAGGGTGTGTATGGAAGGCAGGGGTAAAGAGATGGAGTATGAAGATTTACAAAAAAGTGCGGGCGTCAGATATCATGACATAACCTATGGTGTGGAAGCGCCTGGCTGGGTGGATGGCGTCTATCATCCCAGGAAAGCGATGGTGAAGCCGGGAAGGAGTTTTTTGGAGGAAGAAAACGGCTTTCTGAAGATACACAGCCGGGTGTGGCAGGAGATTGAGGAGACAGGGTTCGGAATCTATTATTACGAAGAAACGACACAAATGTCAGGAAAGCTTTCAGGCAGTAACTACCTGATCAAAGCGGTTCTGGTAAATCCCGGGGAGGAATCTTATGCCTGCCATGTCCGGGTAAACGGGATCGTCAAGGAGGAAGCCGTTACGGTAGAGCCTGGTGAGGAAAAGGAGATAAATGCCACACTCTGCCTGACCGATGGCAATTTTACCCTGACTTTTGCCGTGGGGGCATTGCCGGAGATCCATGGGCAGGCAGTGGAAGGGGATGTCTATATCCGTTCCCTTGAGATGGCGGAGATGCCGTCCCTGCAGAAACGGCAGGTACCTAGGATTTTCCTGGTGTCCGATTCCACAGTGCAAAGTTATGAAAAACGTTTTTACCCTCAGACAGGCTGGGGGCAGATGTTGCGTCAGTTTTTCCGGGGAAGTGAGGAATACAGGGAATATCCTGCTGAGCATAGTACCTATTCTCTGGCAAGGGTTTATGAACTTCCAGGGATCGTAATTGAAAACCGTTCCATCGGCGGAAGAAGTGCAAAGTCATTTTATGACGAAGGGAAGCTGGATCAGGTATTGGAGATTTTGTGCCCCGGCGATTATATGTTTGTGCAGTTCGCACACAATGATGCCACAGCCATTCGGCCCAACCGGTATATTCCCGCAGAGGAGTTCCCGTTTTACATACAGCGTTATATCGATGCCTGCAGGCGCCGGGGAGCGCAGATTGTCCTCGTGACGCCGGTGACCATGCGTGTGCCGGAGGAGGACGGCAGCAATAGGCTGTGTTTTGCGGAGTATCGGGAGCAGTTATTGAAGATGGGGGAGGAACAGGGCATCCCTGTGCTGGATCTCGGGAAAAGGAGCAACGATTATGTGAACCAAATTGGCCCGGAGGAGAGCAAGCGTCTTTATATGTGGCTGGAGGAGGGGGAGTATCCCGAGGGAGCTTACGCCGCCGGAGTCTCTGACAAGGCCCACCTTCAGGAATACGGCGCCAGGGTTTATGCGGATATGGTGGCGCAGATGATAGCGGAGTATGGCAGGGACGGCCGGCTGGATGAGCTGAAAAAGCTGGTTTGCCCGATCCCCATAGAAGAGATCGAAAAGCCGGAAAAGCGGATTGACGGTACCGGCAGGGCAAGGGTGTGTGAGGAGGATGCGGTGACCGGCTTTGTGGTGCAGGAGATTTCCGTAGACAGCGGCAGGGGAAGCTTTCTGCTCAACTGGAATCCGGTGGAGAAGGCTGTTTCTTACCATGTATATGCCAAGCGGCAAGAGGATTTGACCTTCGAGGCGGTGCGGACGGTGACGAAGGAGCAGAAGGAATCCCTGGCGGTGCTGCCCTTTAACGCGGAGGCAGGTATCCTGTGGCAGTATTATGTGACCGCCGTGTTTGCCAACGGCAGCGAAGGCCATGCAAGTATGCTGGCCGAGGTAGATTTGAGAATGAAGGAATAATGGTAACGGTTCAGCCATTGGGCGCAAAGCACAATGGCTGTACATGAAAATTTACGGGTTATGGAAAGGCATGATGATTCATATGAAAAGGTTTTCACTGTTTCCTTATTTATGGAAGTATAAATGGAATTATATTGTGGGTATCATTATCCTGCTTCTGGTTGACCTGGCCAGCCTTTATATCCCCCAATACACCGGGGAGATCGTAGACGGCCTCACAGCAGGAGCCTTCGGGATGCGGGGAGTGGCCCCCATATTGGTAAGGATCTTAGGGGCGGGGATTATCATGATGCTCGGACGTTTCGGTTGGAGGTATTTCCTCCAGGGGGCTGCAAGGGGAATCGAGTACCATCTCCGCAACGATATGTTTCGGCATCTGGAAACCCTGTCCGCCAGATATTTTAACAGCCATAAAACTGGCGACCTGATGGCGCATTTTACAAACGACCTTCAGGCCATACGGCAGGCGGTGGGCATGGCGGTTGTAACTACCTTTGACGCAGTGGTCATGACGATCATGGTTCTGGTAAAAATGGTGGTATATGTGGATTTCAGATTGACGCTGCTGGCATTTGTGCCCCTGGTTCTGGTGGCAATAGGATGCTATTTTTACGGGATTGAGATCAAAAAGCGGCAGCTGAGACGGCAGGACGCATTTTCCGAACTGTCGGATAAGGTGCAGGAAAGCCTGGCGGGAGTCCGGGTTTTGAAAGCTTTTGTGCAGGAAGAGGCTGATTTTAAAGCATTTGAGGAAGCCAGCGCCAATAATATGGAGAAAAATCTGGCAGTGGTAAAGCTGAGGACGATCTTTGGGCCGATGCTGGATGGGATTACCGGTATCAGCCTGCTGTTGACTCTCATATTCGGGGGCAAAATGGTTTTGGGCGGCCAGGTTTCCATTGGCCAGTTTGTGGCCTTTAACACTTATATCGGTATGCTGGTGTGGCCCATGATTGCCTGTGGCGACTGCATCAATGCTTTTACCCAGGCGGCGGCTGCGTTTAAACGGATCTCCCTTATTTTTGCGGAGAAGCCGGATATTGTGGACAAATATCCCGAGTGGACGGAGGCGAACCACATCAAAGGGGATATACAGTTGAACAACCTGACATTTACATATCCTGACGGGGAATACCCGGTGCTGAAAAATATCACTCTGCATGTGGAAGCGGGAGAGATGCTGGCAATCCTGGGCAGGACCGGCAGCGGTAAATCATCCCTGGCAGATTTGCTCATGCGGGTTTATGACTGCGGGGAGGGGATGCTTTTGATCGACGGAAAGCCTATTGATGAGCTTCCCCTGGCGGTGCTGCACCGGGACGTGGCTTATGTCCCTCAGGACAATTTTCTGTTCTCCGACACGCTGGAAGAAAATATTGCCTTTGGGTTGGAGGAGAGGATCGGTGATCATCCGGAATTGCGCAGGAAGATCCACCAGGCGGCAAGGCATGCATGTATCCATGACAATATTATGGAATTCCCGGAAAACTACGGCACTTTGGTGGGAGAGAGGGGCGTGACACTGTCCGGCGGCCAGAAGCAGCGCAGCTCCATCGCAAGAGCCTTGTTAATGAATGCACCCATCCTGATTTTGGATGACTCCCTCTCGGCGGTGGACACGGATACGGAGGAGCAGATCCTGGAAAACCTGGTTCAGCTCAGGCGAGGAATGACCACAATTCTCATTGCCCACCGTGTTTCCACTTTGCAGAAGGCAGACCACATTGCCGTCCTGACAGAGGGCGAGATGACAGAGTATGGTACTCATGAAGAATTGCTTGAGCTGGGTGGGTTTTACGCCCATATTTATGAAAAACAGCAATTGGAGCAGGAACTGAAGGAATTGTAACAGATTTTTTTAGTGATTGGGAAAGGAGAACATTTTGTAGATGAGTACTTTGACAGAAGACAATTTGGAATCAAATTATAAAGGTAACGCCCTGCTCCATCTGCTATCATATATGAAGCCTTATGCAGGGTGGATGCTTTTGAGCCTGGTGCTGGTCCTGGCCCTTACCGGCTTTGACCTGTACCGGCCTACGCTGATCGGTAACGCCGTGGATACCTTTGAGGCCGAGGGAGACTATGGGGTTATTATGGATACGGCAGTAAAATATGGGATCGTCCTGGCCTTAAGCTTTCTGTTTAATATCTCCCAGACCTGGATATTGCAGAAAACCGGGCAGAGAATCATCCACACCGTGCGCAGGGAACTGTACGCCCATATCCAGAGCCTGAGCAGCCGATATTTTGACCTGACCCCCGTAGGGAAGCTGGTGACCAGGGTAACCAACGATGTGGAGGCTTTGAACGAGATGTACTCCGGTATATTGGTCAGGCTGTTCCGCAACATTGTAAAGATCATTGGCCTTGCGGCGGTGATGCTGGCCATGGATTGGCGTCTGGCGCTGGTTTCATTCGTACTGCTTCCGTTTGTGGCGGTGCTCACGGTGGTATTCAGAAAGATTGCAAGAGAAACATACCGTCTGTCCCGGACCAGGCTGACGGACATCAATACCTTTCTGTCGGAGAATATTTCAGGTATGCGCATTATTCAGATTTTCGGCAGGGAACAGCGTAAGTTTGAGGAATTTGACGACAAAAACAAAAAGCTTTTTAAAGCGTATTACCGGGAAATGATGGTGTTTGCCATCTTCCGACCGCTGATCTACATATTGAGCGTTATCTCTCTGATGATCGTGCTGGGCGTGGGAAGCAGGGATTTTTTGAATGAAGTGATCTCCATCGGTACCCTTTATATTTTTTCCCAGTACATCCAGTCCTTTTTTGAGCCGATCCAGGAGCTGGCAGAACAGTTTTCCACACTGCAGTCCTGCATCGCATCTGCGGAAAAGATATTTACCATAATGAGTGAAGAACCTTCCGTAAAGGAAGATGACAATCCTGTCATATTGCCGGAGATCAAGGGTAAAATAGAATTTTCTCATGTGTGGTTTGCTTATGACAATGAAAACTATGTTCTGAGGGATGTGTCCTTTGTCATTGAGCCGGGGCAGAGCGTAGCCTTTGTGGGCGCTACAGGGGCAGGGAAATCCTCCATCTTGAACCTGATCGGCAGATATTATGACATCCAGAAGGGGAACATTTACATTGACGGCGTAGACATCCGGAGGCTGAGCAAGAAACAATTGCGCGGGGCTATCGGGCAGATGCAGCAGGATGTGTTTATCTTTGAGGGAAATATTGAGAGCAATATCCGTCTTTACAATGAAGATATTACCTCCGAGCAGATAAAAGAGGCTGCGGAATACGTCAATGCCTCCCATTTTATCGGGAGGCTGCCGAAAGGATACCGTGAGGCGGTCTCGGAGAGGGGGTCTACTTTCTCCGCAGGGGAGAGGCAGCTTCTTTCCTTTGCCAGAACATTGGCCCATAAGCCGCAGATTCTGGTAATGGATGAGGCAACTGCCAATATCGATACGGAGACAGAGCTTTTGATCCAGGAAGCGCTTCAGAAACTGATGAAGGGCAGGACCACCATTATGGTGGCGCACCGCCTCTCCACCATCCAGCATGCCGACTGTATTATGGTAATGCACAAAGGCAAGATCAGGGAACAGGGAACCCATCAGGAGTTGCTGGGGCAGGACGGCATCTACAAAAAACTGTATGAGCTTCAGATCCACCATGAGGTTTCCGGCCACTGATGTGTAAAGATGCACATAGAACCCTTATCAAAAGATGCGGGTGGTCCATTTGGTGCAGTCCCAGACATCGGTGGCAAGGCCTTGGTAGAATTCCGGCTCATGGCACACCATCAGGAAACTGCCCTTGTACTCCTTAAGGGCCCTCTGAAGTTCTTCCTTCGCGTCCACATCCAGGTGGTTGGTGGGTTCGTCCAGCAAAAGCAGGTTGGTGCTCCGGTTCATAAGCTTGCACAGCCTGACTTTTGCCTGTTCGCCGCCGCTTAGCACTTTTACACGGCTTTCGATATGTTTGGTGGTAAGGCCGCATTTTGCAAGGGCAGACCGGACCTCATATTGTGTAAAGCCGGGAAACTCCTGCCAGATCTCTTCGATACAGCTGTTATCCTTTTCCCCTGTCATCTCCTGCTCAAAATAACCCGTTTCCAGATAGTCTCCCTGGGTTACAGAGCCTGACAGGGGTGGGATCAACCCGAGGATGCTTTTTAAAAGTGTGGTTTTGCCGATGCCGTTAGCGCCGGTAAGTACAATTTTCTGCCCCCGTTCCATGGAAAGGTCCAGCGCTGTGGAAAGAGGTTCGTCGTATCCGATCACTAAATTTTTTGTTTCAAAAAGGATTCGGCCGGGGGTTCTGGCTTCTTTGAACCGAAATTCCGGCTTGGGTTTTTCAGCGGCCAGTTCGATCACATTCATCTTGTCCAGCTTTTTCTGCCTGGACATAGCCATGTTCCTGGTGGCTACGCGGGCCTTGTTCCTGGCTACGAAATCCTTCAGGTCTGCGATCTCCTTCTGCTGCTTGTTGTAGGCGGCCTCCAGCTGAGACTTTTTCATCTCATAGACTTCCAGGAACTTGTCATAATCCCCCACATAGCGGGTCAGGGACTGGCGGTCCATGTGATAGATCAGGTTGATCACACTGTTTAAGAAGGGGATGTCGTGGCTGATCAGGATAAATGCATTTTCGTATTCGGACAGGTATCGTTTTAGCCATGTGATGTGCTCTGCGTCCAGATAGTTGGTGGGTTCGTCCAGCAGCAGGATGTCCGGTTTCTCTAACAATAGCTTACCCAGCAGGACTTTGGTCCGCTGGCCGCCTGACAATTCTGTCACATCCCTGTCAAGGCCAATGTCCGTCAGGCCAAGCGCCCGCGCCACTTCTTCTACTTTGGAATCAATCCGGTAGAAATCGTGTGAATCCAGGAGATCCTGGATGGTTCCAAGCTCCTCCATATAGGATTCCAGTTCTTCGGGAGAAGCTTCCCCCATTTTATCACATATTTCATTCATTTGTGCCTCCAGGCCGAACAGGAAATCAAAAGCGGAAGCCATCACCTGGCGAATCGTCATTCCGTTAGCCAGCGCGGTGTGCTGGTCCAGGTATCCTACACGGACATTCCGGGCCCATTCCACCTTCCCCTCGTCAGGCTGCAGCTTGCCGGTAATAATATTCATAAAGGTTGACTTGCCTTCTCCGTTGGCCCCCACTAACCCGATATGCTCGCCTTTCAGCAGACGGAATGAAACATCATTAAAAATTGCCCGGTCGCCGAAACCATGGGTCAAGTGCTCCACATTTAAAATACTCATATACAGGTACCATTCCTTTCACCAGAATTCCGTCATTATAAAAGCGGTACTAACTATAACACAGTTTTAAAAATTAAGAAAGAGTTTATGGCTTTTTTTTCCGTCTATGGTATGATAAACTGGACATAATAATAAGCGATGATTTATCGGCGGGTTGGGTTTGTCTTTCCGCAGATGATGAAAAGCTTTGTATTAAGCCGATTCTGCACCAATTATAACCATTGCCCCGGAATATTTTGCCGGGTGTGGCGGAGTCTATTTGGGGAAAGCGGCAGGCATAGGAAAGGAATGGAGATTATGATGAAAAAGTTTATTGCGTACGTGTGTGCAGGAGCCATGGCGGTGAGCCTGGCAGCCTGCGGAAATACAGGGGACGGGCAGAGCAGTGTGGCAGGGAGCCAGACGGAGAGCAGTTCCGTGCCGGCAGATCAGACGGGAAGCGATTCTGCATCGGGAAGCCAGACGGAGAGCAGTTCCCAAGGTTCGGAGCCGGGAAGCGCAGTGGGAAGCGGTGGCCATAATTATGAAGAAGGCTGGACCGAGGAGATGGAAGGGTTAAAAGCTGCCATCCTGGAGGTTGCAGGAGACAATTATTTCCCGGACATGGCCCTTTTGCCCGATATGCTTGAGGTGCAGTTTGGGATCACTGCGGATATGTATGAAGATTATTTTGCGGAGATGCCTATGATCAGTGCAAATGTAGATACTTTGGTGATTATTAAGGCAACAGAGGACAAGGTGGAGGAAGTGGAGAGCGCGTTGGAAGCCTACCGCGATGTTCAGATCAATAATGCCATGCAATATCCGAAGAATATTGGCATCGTACAGGGATCCCGTATCCAGCGGATCGGAAACTATGTCTGCTTCTCCCAGCTGGGAGGCGACGTTATGGATATCATGGAGGACGGTGACGATGCGGTGATCCTTCACTGCCAGGAATTAAATGACCTTGTGATAGACACTGTCAGGCAGAATGTAGAGAATTAATACAGGGTCCCCAACGGGCGAAATGCCGTCAGCGCGGCGGAATGAGAGGGAAAATGGTTTTTAGCAGCGTTCTGTTTTTGTTTCGGTTTTTACCCTTTTTCTTTATATTGTATTTTCTGGTTCCCGGGAGAGGAAAGAATGTCGTCCTCTTCCTTGGGAGTCTGTTTTTTTATGCATGGGGAGAGCCGGTTTATGTGTTGCTGATGCTGTTTTCCACAGTGGTGGATTATGTGAACGGAAGGCTGATCTGGAGGTACAGGGGCAGGAAGCAGGCAAAGGCTTTTCTGGTCAGTTCCGTCATGATCAACCTGTTTATCCTCTGCTTTTTTAAGTATGCGGATTTCCTGATCCAGTCGGTAAACGGCCTTACCGGCGCAAGGCTGCCGCTTTTGCACCTTCCGCTTCCCATCGGTATTTCATTTTATACGTTCCAGACCATGTCCTATACGATTGACGTTTACCGTGGGAAAGCCAAAGTGCAAAACAGCATACTGGATTTCGGCGTTTATGTGACCATGTTCCCTCAGCTGATTGCAGGGCCTATTGTAAAATACAGTGCGGTTGAGGATGCGCTGCACAACAGGAAAGTAGATATTATCGGGATCAGCCATGGGGCGAAGCGTTTTGCCGCCGGCCTGGCGAAAAAGGCTTTGCTGGCCAATACCATCGGTGAGCTTTGGGCAGAGATATCCGCTATGGAGTTCGGCGGCATAAGCGTTCTTACCGCATGGATGGGAGTGTTTGCTTTTGCTTTTCAAATATATTTTGATTTTTCGGGATATTCGGATATGGCCATTGGTTTGGGAGAGATTATGGGTTTCCGTTTTCCGGAAAATTTCCGTTATCCCTATGTGGCGTCTTCCGTAACGGATTTTTGGCGCAGATGGCATATTTCACTGGGGAGCTGGTTCAGGGAGTATGTATATATCCCCCTGGGGGGTAACCGCAGGGGAGTGCCCCGTCAGCTCCTGAATATACTGATCGTATGGACGCTGACGGGTATCTGGCATGGTGCGGGTTGGAATTTCCTCTTATGGGGACTTTGGTTTGCCCTTTTGCTGATGATGGAAAAGCTGTTCTTGGGAAAGATATTGGCACAGCTGCCGAAGGGGATCGGGATCCTCTACAATAGCCTGGCAGTATTGCTTGGCTGGGTCTTATTCTCGCTGGGGTCGCTGGGGGAAATAGGCGGTTATCTGGCGGCAATGTTCGGTTTCGGAGGGAAGCTTGGGGACAGCCAGGGGTGGTATTTGCTGGGGGAATACTTTATTCTGTTTGGGATTGCCGCCATTGCGTCCACGCCTCTGCCGAACCTTGTCATGGGCAGACTGGAAAAATCGGAGACGGGATGGGGCATTGCGTTATACCGTTTGGGTGAAAAGGTGGTTCCGGCGTTGTTGCTGCTGTTGTCTGTTGCAGTTATCGTTGACGGCACATTTAACCCCTTTCTGTATTTCAGGTTCTAAAGAACCGTTAAAAACATGCTCTAAGGTGGGAGTGACGCTATGGAAGAAAAGAAAAATGCTTTTTTTACAACTGCAGTGATTGCCGGGATCCTATTGATCTTTACCGTGGCGGATCTCTGCCGCGGCGACAGGCTCTATTCGGAAACGGAAAACAGAGTGCTTGCAGCCAGGCCTTCCCTATCCAGAGAAAGTGTCTTTTCGGGAAAGTATGCGGAAGATTATGAGGCTTATGTGACGGATCAGTTTGTCAGCAGGGATAAATGGATCGGGATCAAGACGCGGATGGATATTTTGCTGCAGAAAAAGGAGATCAACGGGGTCTATCTGGGAGATGACGGTTATCTGATCGAACAGCATCTGCCGGAGGAATATTCCGAGCTCCTTGTGGCAAAGAGGGCGGCGCTGCTCCAGAAGCTGGTAGGTGAGTGGGACGCCACTGTCATGCTGGTTCCCACTGCGGATAATATTCTCACGGATAAGATGCCCGCAAACGCGCCGTATTACAATCAGGCAGTACTGCTGGAAAGGATAGCGGCGCAGGTAGGGGAAAACCATTATGTAGATGTCTATGGCAGTTTAAAGGCCCATATGGACGAATATATTTACTACCGAAACGACCATCACTGGACCAGCCTGGGGGCTTATTACGGGTATCTGGCCTGGGCGGAGAGCAGGGGGGAGGAGCCTTATGCTTACCGTACCGACGCTATGACGGTGGTCTCGGAGGATTTTCTGGGAACCCTGCATTCCAAGACTAACCTGGACCGAAAAGGTGACACGATACAATATTTTGAGGGGACAGAAAAACGTCCTGTGACAGTTACCTATGATTTTAATGAGGTAACGGATACTTTTTACGAAACGTCTTACCTGGATACGAAGAACCAGTACGGGTTCTTTTTGGATGACAATCATGCGATAGTGCAGATCGACACCAGCTATCGGAACGGGAAGACGCTGTTTGTCATAAAGGATTCTTATGCAAACAGCATGATTCCGCTGCTGACACCCCACTATCAAAGGATATATGTGGTGGATCTGAGATATTACAATGGAAGGCTGTCTACTTTAATGAAGCAGATGGAACCTGAGGAGGGCATGGATGTGCTGGTGCTTTACAACTGCATCCATTTTCTGGAGGAGTTCAGCTATTCCGAGTAGGGCAGGCAATTTGGGCCGGAGCCTCAAATGCACTTTGGGATTCGGATTTGAGCGCCCGCCCATTTTCACACGGCGCTTTGTGCCTTCACGCTGCCTGCCACAGGGCAGCTTATGCGCTGAGGGCAGCGAAGAAATGAGGATTGATATGAAAGCAGTAGTTTTTGACATGGATGGGGTACTTTTTGATACGGAACGGGTGTGCATGGAAAGCTGGATGGCCGTTGCGGCACAGGACGGATTGCCGGATATGGACAAAATTTTCCCCAGGTGCATCGGAGGGAATGCCAATGACAGCAGGAAAATCGTGCTGGAGGCTTACGGGCAGGATTTTGACTATGATACCTTTCGGGAGAAGGCATCCGTTCGGTTCTGGGAAGAGATTGAGGAAAAAGGCCTGCCCATGATGGCAGGTGTAAGAGAGATTTTAGAGTGGCTGAAGGAAGAGGAATGGATCGTGGGACTTGCATCCTCCACCAAGCGCTCTTCTGTTCTGGATCATTTGGGGCGCGCAGGGATCCGGGATTATTTCCAGGCTATCGTAACAGGAGATATGGTGGCGCACTCCAAGCCTTTGCCGGATATATATCTGATCGCCTGCCGGCATTTGGGCATAGAACCCTGTGAGGCATATGCCATAGAAGACTCGCCTAACGGAATACGGTCCGCATACGCGGCAGGGATGTGCCCGCTCATGGTGCCGGACATGCTGCAGCCGGACCAGGAGATAAGGCATATGAGTTACCGGATTTTCAAGGATCTGACGGAAGTGTTGGGATTTATGAAATGTAATGCAGGCCTTGGTTGGCGATGACCCCGCAAGGGGGCAAAATGCAGGCGGCGAATTCAGCGTTAATTGTGCTCCGGCGGCGGAGGGAGCATGCTTGAGCCGGATAGAAGCCGGGCAGGGACAGAAAGGAATGCCGGAATGGCAAATTTAGGGATACCTCGAAATACCATAGAAATATTACAGAAATACAATTTTAATTTTCAAAAGAAATACGGGCAGAATTTCCTGATAGACACCAAAGTATTGGACAGGATCGTTGCCGCTGCGGATATTACAGGAGAGGACTGTGTCCTTGAGATCGGGCCGGGCATCGGCACTATGACGCAATACCTGGCCGAGAATGCAAGGGAAGTGATTGCGGTAGAGATTGATAAGAACCTTATCCCTATTCTGGAAGATACGCTGTCCGGTTATGACAATGTAACCGTTATCAATGAAGACGTCCTGAAGCTGGATATCCGGGGGCTTGCGGAAGAGAGAAACGGAGGGAATCCGATCAAAGTAGTGGCAAATCTTCCCTATTACATAACTACCCCTATTATTATGGGCCTGTTTGAAAGCCACGTGCCCTTGAAGAGTATTACCGTGATGGTCCAGAAGGAAGTGGCGGACCGGATGCAGGTGGGGCCGGGCACCAAGGATTACGGCGCGTTGTCTTTGGCGGTCCAATATTACGCAAAGCCGGAGGTCGTGGCAAATGTGCCGCCAAACTGTTTCATTCCTAGGCCTAACGTGGGCAGCGCAGTGATACGCCTCACAAGATATGAGGTACCACCGGTATCGGTGGAGGATGAAACGAAATTGTTTTCCCTGATCCGCGCTTCTTTTAACCAGAGAAGAAAGACGCTGGCAAACGGGTTGTGCAATGCGCCGGATTTAGGTTTATCCAGGGAACAGGTGGCAGGGGCGCTGGAGAAGATGGGACTTCCGCCTGCCATTCGAGGCGAGGCCCTGACACTGGGGCAGTTTGCGGAGTTAAGTAATTTATTGTATTAATGATTGGAGAATGCCGGTGGTGACGGCAAAGAAATCGGAAAATAAGAAGTGGAGGCGGCAGTACATAAAAATGATTGTACAGATACTGGATAAAGATGAAAAATGTACAATTTCACGCAATATCCTGGAATCTCTTATTGAGTGGTTTGAAATCGAAGAAGGTCGTGAAAATTACATTGCAGAAAGCGTTGGCCAAATTTTCATAGCAGCAAAAGAAGATGGAATGAATGTGGGTTTTCTCTGCCTGAAAGAAACAGGCAAAGATACAGTGGAACTCGCCGTTATGGGAGTATTGAAAAAATATCAGCGCAATGGTATAGGCCGTCAACTTCTTGAAACAGCAAAAGATATTGCATTTACTAAAGGATATTCTTTTTTACAAGTAAAAACCGTAGAAATGGGAAAATACGATGTCTATGATAAAACAAATTTATTTTATCTGAGTTGTGGATTCAGAGAGTTTGAAGTATTCCCGACATTGTGGGACGTAGAAAATCCCTGCTAGTACAGCATTGCGTTAATCTTGAAGTAAATCAGTGCTTGATGTTTGCGTCAGCGTAAGGCGGAGGAAGGAGGCG
>ERZ808040.1405-NODE-1405-length-16181-cov-4.242176_pt1 | contig 16181 bp, 18 predicted proteins | sample MGYA00380191_ERZ808040 | MGnify/ENA primary metagenome ERZ808040 (study PRJEB31490, sample SAMN06133395) | mouse gut metagenome | isolation source: J6 | host: mice | place: China: Chengdu | collected 2015-05 ... | reverse complement strand
TCGAACTGGCCCCGGAACTGGGTGCCCGCCACCAGGGCGGTGAGGTCCAGCAGGTAGACCTCCTTGTCCAGCAGCTTGTAGGGCACATCCTTGTTGGCGATGCGCTGGGCCAGCCCCTCGGCAATGGCCGTCTTGCCCACACCGGGCTCGCCGATAAGGCAGGGGTTGTTCTTCTGCCGGCGGTTGAGAATCTGCACCACCCGCTCCAGCTCCCGCTCCCGGCCGATGAGCTTATCCAGCTTGCCCTCCTGGGCCCGATGGGTGAGGGAGATGCAGTAGCTGTCTAAAAACTTCCGCTTGGTGGGCTTGGCCTGCCCCTTTTCGCCCCGGGCGGGCGGGGGAGTGGGCCCCTCGCCGGAGGAGGGCTTTTCCGGGGAGGAGGAGCCGCCGCCAAAGAGCTGGTTGAGGAAGGGGAAGGTGGCGGTGCGGCCGTCGTCCTCCTCGTCGTCCTCGTCCTTGGCGGGGGACATCATCCCCTCCATCCCCTCGGCGCCGCCGAAGGCGGACATCATCTCAGTGGTGAGGTTGTCCAGGTCCTCGTCGCTGATGCCCATTTTCTTCATCATGTCGTCGATGGGCTTGATGCCCATCTCCCGGGCGCACTTGAGGCACAGGCCCTCGTTTTTGGAGGAGCCGCCCTCCAGCTTGGTAATGAAGATAACCGCCACATTTTTGCCGCAGCGGCTGCACATGGTAGGCTGCATGGTGAATACGCTCCTTTCGGGAAAAGTCCACGTTTGAGGAGATAGTACACCCCAATTATGAACTGGCTATGAACACTGGCCCTGAGAAATACAGGGTTTACAGGAAAAATGACAGCGGACTGACCGTACAGAAGAACTTTAGCAGATAAGTCTGTTCCACCGCGTCGGGGGGGATATAGCTGTCCCGGAGCAGCCAGACGGCGATAAACACCACCAGCGCCCCCTTCACCAGCCCCACGGCCCCGCCGCCCCAGCGGTTGGCGGTGTAGAGGACGGGCAGCCGGGCCACCAGGTCCAGGGTGTGGCTGAGAATGGACCAGGCAATGAGAACAGCGAAAAAGGCCACAGCGAAAATCACCGTCCGGGCAATCTGAACGGCCATGAAATGAGCCAGGGCCTGAGCGGCATGGGCCGCCGCATCGGCCACACCGTCGTCCACCGCCTTCTGGAAAGCATCCGCGAAGCCCTGAAAAGCTTTGGATTCTTTCAGCGGCTCCAACAGCTCGTCGATGGGAAGCTGGGCCAGCCAGTCGTCCTCCTCCGTGGAGGTGTTTTCCGCCGGGGAGCGCTGGTAGTAGCTGGTCACCGTATCATGGATGCTGCTGGCCACCACGGGCTCAATGGCCTTGGCCACCGGCTCGGCCAGGGCGTTGGACAGGATGGACGCCCCGATGAAGGCCACAAAAACGGCCAGCAGGGAGCAAAGCGTGAGCACAAGGCCCTTCCGATAGCCCAGCCAGACGAAGAGGAGCAAAACAGCAAGAACTGCCGCATCGTAGATGAAATAAGTCATAGGTTGCCTCCAATTTTATGACGGAATATACAGCCATGCCTGCTGGTCGTTGGCCAGCAGGGCGGAGCCGTTGGCGGTCAGGGCCACCTTCCGGGCGGCGCGGCTGTTTTCCACCCCGGCGACAAACTCCAGACTGCCATTGTACACCGAGAGCTGGCTGCCGGTGAGCAGGGCGCAGTATTCCCCGGCGGCAGCGTAGTCCAGCACCTGGCCGGTGAGGGGAATGGACTGGAGCACCTGGGCGGAGCTGTCAACGCGCAGGGCCTGCGTGGCGCTGCCGGAGCGGTAGCGGCCCACCAGAAGGAAGGCGAAACCGTCTCCCCCCAGGGAGCATCCCTTCAGATAGTTGGGATTGATGTAGTAGGTGTGTATCTCCTGGCTCTCCGGCAGGAGGGAGACGGTGTGCAGCCGGTCCTCACCCACCAGCCAGATCACGCCCTCGTCGAAGTCCATATCCAGCACGGTAAAGCTGCCCAGGTCGATCTGGGCGAAGGGCTCCTTCTGGTTGACCCGGTAGAGGAGCAGATGGCTGTAGAAGGAGCCGTCCTGCTGACCGATGGTGACCACGGCCACCATGCTGCCGTCGGGGGAGACGGCGGCGTCCACCGCAAAGGTGGAGGACAGGCTGATCTGGATGACCGGCGCCCCCCTCTGATCGTAGACGGTGACCGCCCCCTTATAGCCGCTCTGCTGGGCGGTAATGGCCAGCCAGCCCCCCTCGTTGGGTCTGGCGGACAACAAGTCCGCGCCGCCGCTGAGCGAGAGGGAAAAGGACTCCTCCCCATTGCGGAAGGCAAACAGGGACTGGTTGCCCGCGTCGTAGACGACCGCGGTGGTGCGGGAGGCGGCGAGCACCGGATTTTCCAGGGAACATATCTCCTCGGCCAGCCGTTCACCGTCCAGACTGTAGTAGTGGGCCCCGGCGGCAGAAGCCGTCACCACGCCGCTGTCCAGATAGGCGATGGACAGCTTGTCGCCCCCTGCGTGGGAAAAAGGGGCGGACTCCCCGGTGACGCCGGTATCCATATTCTGGTAGGCCAGCCAGCGCTTGACGGTGTTGATGTTGATGGTATCCCGGTAAAGAACCAGGATGATGGCCGCTAAAATCAGCGCCGCCGTCACCAGCATGGCCAGCAGCCGCAGGATACGGTTTGGTTTTTTCAGCCGCTTTGGGGCGGGCACGTTTTTCTTCTCTTCCATACTTACTGTTTAAATTTCCTCTTCATACCACAATCTTGTCATGTACAGCCCCCCGGGGGGGACGGTAGGTCCGGCCAGGGTCCGGTTGCCCGATTCCAGGATGGCGGGGATATCCTCCGGGGCCAGCTTGCCCTCGGCGGCGTAGACGATAGTGCCCACCATGGCCCGGACCATGTTGTATAAAAAGCCGTTGGCACACACCTGGCAGGAAATCAGCTCGCCGTCACGCTCCACGTCGAAGTAGTGAACCGTCCGCACGGTGGTTTTGGTCTCGGTACCCACCGAGCGCACCGCCCGGAAGTCGTGGGTGCCCACAAACTGCGCCGCCGCCCGGGCCATGACGGTTTCGTCCAAGTGTTTGGGGTAGAACCAGGCCCGGTTGACATAAAACGGATTACCCAGCCGGGAGTTGTAGATGCGGTAGGTGTACTCCTTTTTCCGGCAGGAGCCGATAGCGTTGAAGCTGTCAGGCACCTGGGTGGCTTTCACCACCACAATGTCGTCGGGGAGCCGGGTGTTCACTGCCAGGGGCAGCTTGTCCAGGGGGATGCGGCAGGTGGTGCGGAAGTTGGCCACATAGACTTCGGCGTGAACCCCCGCGTCGGTGCGGCCCGCCCCGGTACACTTCACCGGGTGGCCCACCGTGGCCGCCAGGGCCTTCTCCAGCGTCTCGGCCACCGAAATCGCATTTTTCTGCACCTGCCACCCGTGGTAGGCCGTGCCGTTGTACATCAGCTTTAGAGCAATGTTTCGTTCCATGCGACCACCATTCTAGTTTTTCCGCCCTACCTCCCCCTTTGGGGGAGGTGGCACCGCCGAAGGCGGTGACGGAGAGGGCCCTCTCAGTCTCGCTTCGCTCGACAGCTCCCCCAAAGGGGGAGCTAAGGGTGCTATCTGTTCACTTCCCGCTTATCCGTCAAGCCCAGAAGGTAATCGGTGCTGACGTCGAAGAACCTGGCAATCTGGATCAAGCCGGGAACTTCGGGATAGTGTCTCCCGTACTCATAGCCCTGATAACTGCGCAGTTTTACTCCACAGATTTCGGCCATTTCCCGTTGTTTCAGACCGCGTTCCTTTCGGAGCTCTCTCATTCGTTCAGAAAAAATCTGCATATTTCCTCCTGAGCTATTGACACGCAACTAAAAGCGGTATAAAATAAAGACGTAACTAAAAGATACAAAAGGAGATGCCACTATGAACAAAACCTTAAAAATGCTTTTCGTAGACAATCCCTACATAGCGGAACAGGTCTGTGCCTTTTGCAGCACACTTTCGGAGTTCCGGGAAGCGGAGCGGGAATTTAACGCTGTCAGCGAACAAATCGCGGAAAAGCTGGGCCGGGAGCTGTATCTCGACTTTGAAGAAGCCCAGTCCTGGTACATGGCAAAACTGGTCAACGCCTATTATCTCTTTGGATTGGGTCTGCGTCAAGAGGTTTTGTCAGCTTTACAGCCCAAAGTGTCCTAACACCCCCACACCCACGGTGATGGCCAGAAAGAGGAACAGGGCCACATAGTCGGCGGCTTTGTATTTCAGCTGCCGCAGGCGGGTGCGGCCCTCGCCGCCGTGGTAGCAGCGGCACTCCATGGCGGTGGCCAGCTCGTCAGCCCGGCGGAAGGCGGAGATAAACAGGGGCACCAGCAGGGGCAGCAGGGCCTTGGCCCGCTGGATCAGGTTCCCGCTCTCGAAGTCGGCCCCCCGGGCCCGCTGGGCGGACATGATCTTGTCGGTCTCCTCAATGAGGGTGGGAATAAACCGCAGGGCAATGGACATCATCATGGCCAGCTCGTGGACGGGCACCCGCACCATTTTCAGCGGCCCCAGCAGAGACTCCAGCCCGTCGGTGAGCAGGATGGGGGAGGTGGTGTAGGTGAGCAGGAAGGTGCCGGAAATAAGCATCATAATGCGCACAACCATGAAGAAGGCCCGCCAGACGCCCTCCAGGGTGATGGTAAAGACCCAGAACTGGGCCAGCACAGTGTCCCCCGGGGTGTAGAACAGGTTGAGCACCGCGGTGAACACCACAATGAACAGCACCGGCTTCAGCCCCCGGAAAACCGACTTCACCGGGACCTTAGACAGATAGATGGACCCGGCCAGCACAGCCAGCATGACGGCGTAGGTAATGAACCAGGCGGCCAGAAACAGGGCCACAATATAGAGGACCACACAGATCAGCTTGGTCCGGGGGTCCAGGCGGTGGACCGGGGAGTTTCCCGGGAAGTACTGGCCCAGGGTAATGTCTTTCAGAGCCATTCAGTCCACCCCTTTCTTCAGCTTTTCCAGGACAGCCGCCTTGGCCTGGTCCAGGGTGTACACCGAGGGGTCAATGTCCACCCCCATGGCCCGCAGCCGGTGGAACACCCGGGTGAGCTGGGGCACACCCAGACCCATCTTCTCCAGCTCGTCCCCGTGGCGGAAGACCTCCCGGGGGGGACCCTGGAAGGGGATTTTCCCGTCGTTGACGGCCACCAGCCGGTCCACCGACCGGGCCACCTCCTCCATGGAGTGGGAGACCAGGATGACGGTGGCGTTGTGGGCCTGGTGGTACTCCCGGATGTTGCCCAGGATGGACTCCACCCCCTCCGGGTCCAGCCCGGCGGTGGGCTCGTCCAAAATGAGCACCTTGGGCTCCATGGCGATCACCCCGGCGATGGCCACCCGGCGCTTCTGCCCGCCGGACAGCTCAAAGGGGGATTTTTCCAGGTGATCGTCCCGCAGGCCCACAAAGTAGGCCGCTGACCGCACCCGGCGGTCGATCTCCTTCTCGTCCAGCCCCATGTTCTTGGGGCCAAAGGAGATGTCCTTATACACCGTCTCCTCAAAGAGCTGGTACTCCGGGTACTGGAACACCAGCCCCACCTGAAACCGGGTCTTTTTGGTAATCTTGGGGTCGGACCAGATGTCCGTGTCCTGAAAGAGCACCGCCCCCGACGTAGGCTTGAGCAGGGCATTCAGGTGCTGGATCAGGGTGGACTTGCCCGAACCGGTGTGGCCGATGATGCCCAGGTACTCCCCGGGGTAGGCGCAGAAGTCCACGCTGTCCAGCGCCGTGTGCTCAAAGGGCGTCCCGGCGGAGTAGGTGTGGGTAAGCTGTTTCGTTTCGATTATGGGCTGCATAGAGATACATCCTTATTAGTAGTGGTACACGCCCGGAGGGTCGCGTCCGTAGGGGAATCCCCCCGCCCCTTCGGGGCACCCCCCCTTTAGCAAGGGGGGCTTTTTCAGAGCGCTAAGGCCCCCTTGCTAAAGGGGGCTGGCACCGCCGTCAGGCGGTGACTGGGGGATTCTTCATGAGCAAGCGGTACAGCGCCTGAGCGCACTCCTCGTCGCTGAGGGCGTCCAGGGGGACGTCATACCCCGCCTGGCGCAGCTCCCAGAGAAGCTGGGTCGTCTGGGGGACGGTGAGCCCCACCTTCCGCAGCTCCTCCACCTGGGAGAAAACCGCTTTCGGCGCGCCGTCGGCCACCACCCTGCCCTTTGCCATGACAATAAGCCGGTCGGCCTGGGCGGCCTCGTCCATGTGGTGGGTGATGAGGACCACCGTCACCCCCCGGGTCCGGTTCAGCTCCTTGACGGTGCGCAGCACGTCCTTCCGGCCGATGGGGTCCAGCATGGCGGTGGGCTCGTCCAGCACGATGCACCGGGGCCGCATGGCGATCACGCCGGCAATGGCCACCCGCTGTTTCTGCCCCCCCGAGAGGAGGTGGGGGGCGTGTTCCCGGTAGGCGTACATGCCCACGGCCTTTAAAGCGTCGTCCACCCGCTGTCTGATTTCCGCCGGGGGGACCCCAAGGTTCTCCGGGGCGAAGGCCACGTCCTCCTCCACCACGTTGGCCACGATCTGGTTGTCCGGGTTCTGGAACACCATGCCCACCGCCCGGCGGATGTCCAGCAGGCGGCTGTCGTCGGCGGTGTCGATACCGTCCACGTAGACGGTGCCCCCGGAGGGGAGGAGGATGGCGTTCATGTGCTTGGCCAGGGTGGACTTGCCGCAGCCGTTGTGGCCCAGCACGGCCACGAAGGAGCCCTCCTCAATGGACAGGCTCACCCCGTCCAGCACCACCGGCGTGACCCCCTCGGCGGCGGGGTAGGAGAAGTGTAAATCTTCGGTTTTGATGATTGCTGCCATAGTTTCACCTTTTTTCAGTCCTGGGATTCGATGTGTATGAGGATGGCGCTTTGTAAATCCCTGCGGCTCCGGGCCAGGTCCAGCATGGCGGGGAGGGATTCGGTATACAGAAAGACCTTTCGTGCGCCGCACTGGATGGCGGCCTCGGCCAGGGCCACCTCCTCCACCTGGGAGGTATGCTCCTGCGTGTGGATGCACATTACGGGCTTGGGGATTAGGACAGCGCCGCAACCGGCCTGCTTCAACAGCGCCTTCAGCAGCGCCTGGGCCGCGGGATAGTGGGCGATTTTCCCCTGGCGGAAGGGGGAAAACACGACGGTCTCCGGGTTGTTTTGATATTGCAACGCGTCCTTGCCCACCGCAAAGAGCCGGTTGGGCTGGGAGGCGCCCACCGCCACCAGGGAGGGCTCCCGGACTTGACGTCCGGTTTTAAGGCTGTGTATGGTAATCTGAGCGGGTGTAAATTCCAGATACCAGTTTTCCGGCAAAAGCTGTTTGGAGCAGGGGTCAAATTGTGTCAGCATAGGGTTTCCTCCCTCAATCGCGGGTCCACCGCCCGGTGGCTCCGCAGGGGAGGGCTAGGCCGCTCTCGGTGACGGGCAGGCCCAGCTCGTCGGAGACAGTATGCCCGCCAAAGCGTTTGGATACCAGCGTCTCCAGAATATAGGTCACCACGCTGGGGGCCAGGCCGGTGGTGTAGGAGTTCAAAATAAGAAACAGGGGGTCGTCAGACAGCACGCCGGACACCAGCTCCACAAAGGGGTACAGGTTCTCCTCCAGCTTCCACACCTCGCCGGTGGGGCCCCGGCCGTAGGAGGGGGGGTCCATAATAATGGCGTCGTATTTCCGGCCCCGGCGGATCTCCCGCTCCACAAATTTGCCGCAGTCGTCCACAATCCAGCGGATGGGGGCGTTTTCCAGCCCGGAACTCTTGGCGTTCTCCCGGGCCCACTGGACCATCCCCCGGGCGGCGTCCACATGGCACACACTGGCCCCGGCGGCGGCGCAGGCCACCGTGGCCCCGCCGGTGTAGGCGAACAGGTTGAGCACGTTCACTGGCCGGCCGGCGCTGCGAATCTGCTGCTGGGCAAAGTCCCAGTTGGCCGCCTGCTCGGGAAAGAGGCCGGTGTGCTTAAAGTTCATGGGCTTGATATTAAAGGTGAGGGCTCCGTAGGACACCGTCCACCGCTCGGGCATGGACTTGTTCTGCCACTGGCCGCCCCCGGTGGAGGAGCGGGCGTACCGTCCGGCGTTTTTCTTCCAGCCCGGGTGGGAGCGGGGGGTGTTCCAGATGGCCTGGGGGTCGGGCCGGACCAGCAGCTGGTCCCCCCAGCGCTCCAGCTTTTCCCCCCGGCCGCAGTCGATGAGCTCGTAGTCGTTCCACCTGTCGGACAGCCACATAGACGAAGTCCTCCCCATAAAAATCCAGAAGTGGGATTAGTATACCATTCAAAGAGTGGCACGTCAATGAAATACTGATTGTAATTTACGGAAAACTGTGCTAAAATACCTCAGACATAGAAAGAATGAGGTGGGCAGCTTATGGAACATCCCTTCCGCTCTGCCGCGATCGGCGGCTTCAATAAAGAGGACGTGTTGGAATTTTTAGAGACTCAGGCCAAACAGTCCGCCCGGGCCCAGGAGGAGCTGCAAGGTCAGCTGGAGGAGTGCCGGAGTCAGGCGGAGACCCTGCGCCAGGAACGGGATGAGCTGGAACGCCAGCTGGAAAAGGCCCGGCAGGACCTGAAAGAGGCCGTTCAGGAGCGGAACAGTCTCAGTGTCCGGCTGGAAAAGGCCAACGAAGCGGCGTCCGGGGCTCAGGCCCAGACCGTCCAGCTTACCCGGGAGCTGGAGCAGGCCCGTCGGGACCGGGATGATATACAGGCCCAGCGGGACGCCGTTTGGCCCGACGCCCAGGCCTATATGGAGCTGAAAGAGCGTACCGCCGGCGTGGAGCTGGAAGCCCATCGCCGGGCCCGGGCCATCCAGGTCAAGGCGGAGGAGGACGCTCAGAGGGCCCGCCGCCAGGCGGAGCAGTGGCTGAAACGGGTGGAGCGGGAGTATGACGCGCTGTGCACCCAGGTGGAGACCACCGTTACCCACGCTGCCAGCGAACTGGAAAAGGCCGGGGCCAGCCTGGAGCGGCTCAACGAGCTGATGGGCAGCCAGGGAGAGGCCCTGAAGGGGGTCCGCCGGGCCTACGACGAGACCAACCTGGGCCGTCCCGAGGCCCCCATGCCCATTGACGAGGAATGAATGATTGACAAGACAGCGCCTGCCCTCTATACTGAGGACAGGCGCTGTTGCAAAATGGCGGTTAGCCACTCCCTTGCAGAAAGGGGGTGAAGCGATGGGAAACGGGCGCTGGATGAAGGTCCTGCGTTTCGTGGTGTGTCTGATCATTACAGCTCTGCTGATGTTTTTTACATCCCCAAACGCGCGTTAGCCGCCCGGCTAGGACCCGGACGGCTAACAATCTCTTGTTAGTACCAAAGGGCTGACCGCTATGCAGCAGCGCCTTTTATAGATTGATTATACCTGTATTCCGGCGGTCTGTCAAGGATTTTACACTCGCGGGAGCGTCCTGCTGTGGGTTTTATGCTGATTGATTTTTTAGATTGGAGGAATGTACATGTCAGGCAAGGCATATTTAGGAGTCCGAATGGAGGAGGAGCTGCACAAAAAATTCCGCTATGTGGCCGGAGCGGAGGGGCGCTCGATGAATAGTCAGGTTATCCTGTTGATTCGGAAGTGTGTCCGGGAGTATGAGAAGGAGCACGGTCCAATTACGAATGTGTAAATAATAAGCATATAGATTGCATGCAAATTTAAGCAAAAGATTGCGAATTATATACCATATGCTCAGTAACCTTGGGGAAAGAACATGGAGCGTGTGGTATGGAGAAAGAGACGATAAAGAATATTGGGCTTCGGGTCAGCCCGGAAGTCCATAAAAAGCTGCGTTATATTGCAAAATACGAGGGCCGCACCATCAACGGGCAGGCGTATTACCTCATTTTGTCGTGTATCCGTGCGTTTGAAAAGGAACACGGCCCCATCCCGGAGGACGAGCTGGAATGAGCGTCCGGGAGAGGGTGCTGGACCTGCTCTTTCCGCCCAAATGTCCTTTCTGCCAGAAAATTCTGGCCGAGCCCCGGGCGCCGGTGTGTCCGGAGTGCCGGCCCGGGCTGCCCTGGCTGGAGGGGGCGGCGGCGGAGCGGCAGGTTGACTTTGCCGACGGCTGTTTTTCCCCGCTGGCCTACCGGGGCACGGTGCCCCAGGCGGTCCACCGGTATAAATTCAGCCGGGTGCGGGCTCTGGGCAAGCCCTTCGCCGCCCTGATGGCCCAGTGTCTCAGCGACTGCCTCCCGGAGGGGGCCGACCTGCTCTGCGGGGCCCCGCGGTCGAAGAAGCGCCTGCGGGAACGGGGATTCGACCAGGCGGAGCTGCTGGCCCGGGAGGTGGGGCGGCTGCTGTCCGTCCCGGCTGTGCCCACCCTGGAAAAGACGCGGAACACCTCCCCCCAGTCGGAGCTGGAGGAGGCCTCTGCCCGCCGGGCCAACGCTCAGGGGGCGTATTCCCTGCTGCCCGGGGCCGGGCTGACAGGGCGGCGGGTGGTGCTGGTGGACGACGTGGTCACCTCCGGGGCCACCCTCAGCGCCTGCGCCGCCCTGCTGCGCCAGGCGGGGGCGGAGAGGGTGTACTGCCTCACCCTGGCCCAGGCCCGGAGCCATTAAATACAGCAGGTCCACCCGTAAAAAAAGAGGAAAATTGTTGGAAAAAACGGTTGAAAAGCGGGAGCACTCAGGTTATAATAAAAAGTGGCGTTTAAGAGCCGCCCATACGGGACGGCCAGACAATAACGAATAAAAGATAAGGTGGAACAGAACATGGGTTTCTTTAGCAAGGATATCGGCATCGACCTGGGCACCGCTTCGGTGCTGGTATATATCAGGGGCAAGGGCATCGTCCTGCGGGAGCCCTCCGTGGTGGCCATGGATAAGAACACCGGCAAGCTGCTCAAGGTGGGCACCGAGGCCCAGGCCATGCTGGGCCGCACCCCGGGCAACATCGTGGCCATGCGCCCCCTGCGGGAGGGCGTCATCTCGGATTACGACATGACCGAGCGGATGCTCAAGGAGTTTATGAAGAAGGTCACCTCCTTCTCCCTGTTCAAGCCCCGGCTGCTGATCTGCGTCCCCTCGGGCATCACCGAGGTGGAGGAACGCGCCGTGGTGGACGCCGGCATCCAGGCGGGGGCCCGCCGGGCCTACCTCATTGAGGAGCCGGTGGCCGCCGCCATCGGCGCGGGCATCGACATCACCAAGCCCGACGGCCACATGGTGGTGGACATCGGCGGCGGCACCGCCGACATCGCGGTCATCTCCCTGTCCGGCATCGTGGAGTCCGCCTCCATTAAGGTGGCGGGCGACGCCTTCAGCGAGGCGGTGGTGAAGTACATCCGCAAGCGGCACAACGTGCTCATCGGCGACCGCACCGCGGAGGAGCTGAAAATGACCATCGGCTGCGTGTTTCCCCGGCCGGAGGAGATCTCCATGGAGGTCAAGGGCCGCTGCCTCATGACCGGCCTGCCCCGGGTGTTCTCCGTCACCTCCAGCGAGATGATCGAGGCGTTCGAGGAGCCCTGCTCCCGCATCCTGGAGGCCATCCACGGCGTGCTGGAGCGCACGCCTCCCGAGCTGGTGGCCGATATCTCCAGCAACGGCATCATTATGACCGGCGGCGGGTCGCTGGTCTGGGGTTTTGACAAGCTGATCGAGTCCCACACCGGCATTGAGACCTACGTGGCCGACGACGCCATCTCCTGCGTGGCCCACGGCACCGGCCGGAGCCTGGACACCATCGACAATATGCAGGACGGCACCATGAATATCGGCAGAAGGCAGCAGATGAATTAAGAAGCGCGGAGCCGTCGTGAGCAGCGCGGATGGAGCGGAGCGAAAGCAAAAGCCCAGGGCCCGCAGAGCGGGGCCGGGTTTTGCTTGAGACGAAGCGAAGCCGCGCGTCGCGAACAGGCGGAGCGTGACAGCGGAGAAGCGCGGAGAAGCGGGCAGCGAGGGAGCTTGGACCGGAGCGAAGGCAAAAAACCAGGATTTGCGGAGCAAATCTGTATTTTGCCTGAGGCGGAGGGAAAGCGACCGAACGCCCTGACCGCTTCGTAGCGTGACAGCGTCGGGGCAAGCTGCGTATCGCTCACTTCTGCCTGACGGCAAAAGCTCGCTCACTTCGCTGCCCCTCCTTTCCCTGCAAAGCCTGAAGGACGGCTTTGCAGGGGCCCCAGTAGAAGCGCGGAGCCGTCGTGAGCAGTGTGGAGCGCCCCCTTTCGGGGGCGCTCTTTTTCGATTCTTTAAGAATTTGTAAAAGCGGGCCGAGGTATATTGACAAGATAATATTATACTGTATATAATATTGCTCGTAAAGCAAAACTCAGAAATGAGGCGCCCACGCGGGCCGGCTGTGCGGACCGTGTGGGAAAAGATGCCGTGGGAAAACACGCCCGCGGCGGCGAAAGGAGGGGGCCCTATGGCTTTCGCAATCGGCCCGCAGCTGCTGGACGGGTGTGTGCTGGCGGTGCTGTCCCGGGGGGACGCCTACGGCTACATCCTCACCCAGCAGGTGAAGGCCCGGCTGGATATCTCGGAGTCCACCCTGTACCCGGTGCTCCGGCGGCTCCAGCGGGACGGGCTGCTGAAGGTGTACGACCGGCCCTACCAGGGCCGAAACCGCCGCTATTACGCCATCACCCCCGTGGGCCGCACCCAGCTGGAGCGGCGGCGGGAGGAGTGGAGGCAGTTCCGGGACGGCGTGGAGGAGCTTTTGAAGGAGGACGAGCAAGATGGACAAACTTACCTATTTGGCTGAGCTGGCGGAGGGACTGGCCCGCTGGGTGCCCGAGCGGGAGCGCCAGGACATTCTGCGCTACTACGCGGAATACTTCGAGGAGGCCGGACCGGAGCGGGAGGCCCAGGTGGTGGCCGAGCTGGGCGACCCCTGGGCGCTGTCCTGCCGCCTGGCGGTGGAGGGCGGCTTTGCCACCCAGCAGCAGGCGGACAGCTGGACGCCCCCCAAACGGAAAAAATGGCCGTGGATTCTGGCGGGCGCGGCGGCGGTGCTGGTGTTCATTGTGGGCTCGGTGGTTATGTCGGCTATGCGCTTCGGCAGCTGGTTCGGCCGGAATGTGGCCTCCTTCATCGCCGGGGAGCAGACGGCGGTGGTGGAAGAGGTAGAGAAGGCCCAATTCGGCACGGCCACCGAGGATACGGTCTATATGGAGGACGACGGCGCCGGCTTCTGGACCATGGAGGACGGTTATCTGGACCCCTTCGTCAAGATTGACGTGGACGTGAGCATCGCCAACGTGACGGTGACCGGCGGGGACGACTACACCCTGTCCATCGGCTCCGACACCACCTTGGGCGGCTACAGCCTGAAGTGGGAGGTCAAGGACGGCGTGCTCAAGATCCGGGACGGCGGCACGGCCGGACACGTGCAGATCAACAGCTGGGACGACTTTAAAAATATGTTCGGCGTCAACGCCAGCGCCATGGACGTGGGCATCACTGTGCCCGATGGGGTGCTGAACAGCTTTGAGGCAAAGATCGGCCTGGGCGACGTGTTTTTGAGCCAGCTGTACATGGAGAAGAAGCTGGAAGCCGAGACGGGCCTGGGGAACATCGAGTGCTACGAGATAGAGGCCTGGGACAAGGTGGACCTGAAGACCGGCATGGGCGACGTGACCCTGGGGGTGGAGGTGCCCTACAGCGGTTCGGAGTATGACCTGAAAACCGGCATGGGCACCATCGAAGCCCAGATAGACTGCCTGGAGAAGGATTGGGACTATGAGGCCAAGACCGGCATGGGCGCCGTGACCGTCAACGGGGACAGCCGGGGGACCAAGGCCCAGCGCAAGGGGGACGGCTCCTATGAGCTGGAGGCCGAGAGCGGCATGGGCGATATCAATCTGTACTTCCAGGACGACAGATGGTGACCCACGCCGTGCGACAAGCGGAGACAAACAGGGGAGGCCCGGCGGCAGAGCCGGGCTCCCCTTTATTTTTTGAAAACGGCCCGTCCGCCCCGTCTAAATCCGCCCCGTTCCGCTTATACTGATTTACAGGTTGCATTTTCCCGCGGACCATTGTATAATGAGTTGCCAAATTGTGAAAATGCGTTGAAAAGCGTTGGGATATGGGGTAATGAATATGGAAACGAAGAACATCCGCGACTATTTACAGGCGGGGAAGCGGGCCCATCTGGTGGGCATCGGCGGGGTGTCCATGGCGTCCCTGGCGGAGGTGCTCCACGGGGCGGGGGTGAAGGTCACCGGCTCCGACCAGCGGGAGAGCGCCACCGTGCTCCACCTGCGGCAGCTGGGCATCCCGGTGGTCATCGGCCACCTGCCCGGGAGCGTGGAGGGGGCGGACTGCATTGTGCGCACCGCCGCCGTCCACGACGGCAACCCCGAGATCGCCGCCGCCCTCCACGCGGGCATCCCCGTGTTCGAGCGGGCCCAGGCCTGGGGGGCCATCATGCGGGACTACCAAAACGCCCTGTGTATCTCGGGCACCCACGGAAAGACCACCACCACCTCCATGTGCACCCACATCTTCATGGCGGCGAGGCGGGACCCCACTGTGATGATCGGCGGCACCCTGCCCCTGCTGGAGGCGGGCCACCGGGTGGGCCACGGGGACACCATCATTCTGGAGTCCTGCGAATACTGCAACTCCTTCTTGTCCTTCTATCCCACGGTGGCGGTGATCCTCAACGTGGAGGCCGACCACCTGGACTTCTTCCAGGACCTGGACGACGTGGAGCGGTCCTTCCGGGCCTTTGCGGACAAGGTGCCGGAAAACGGCCTCATCGTCGCCAACTGCGAGGACGAAAACACCATGACCGCCCTGCGGGGGGAGCTCCGGCCCGTCATGACCTTCGGCGTGGAGAAGGGGGACGTCCACGCCGAGAACCTGTCCATGGCCCACGGGTTCGGCTCCTTCGACGTGGTCCACAAGGGGGAAAAATACGCACACCTGGAGCTTTCCGTGCCGGGGGTGCACAACGTGAAAAACGCCATCGCGGCGGCGGCCGCCGCCATCGCCCTGGGGGTGCCGGGGAAGGCGGTGGAGGACGGGATGCGGGACTTCCGGCTCCCCGGCCGCCGGTTCGAGTACAAGGGGATGTACAATGGTGCGGAGGTGTGCGACGACTACGCCCACCACCCCGGCGAGCTGGCGGCGCTGTTCGACACGGCGGAGGCGCTGGACTTCAAGCGGGTGATCTGCGCCTTCCAGCCACACACCTACTCTCGGACCCACGAGCTGTTTGACGACTTTGTGAAGGTGCTCCAGCGGCCCGCCGTCACCCTGCTGGCGGAGATCTTCGCCGCCCGGGAGGACAACGACATCGGAATCTCCTCCGCCGACCTGGCGGCGAAAATTCCGGGCAGTGTGTTCTGCCCCACCCTGGAGGACGTGACGGCCAAGCTGCGCCGTCTGGCCCAGCCGGGGGATCTGATTCTCACCGTGGGCGCGGGCGACATCTACCTGGCAGGCGAGGCGCTTGTAAAAGAAGCATGACCTGCCGAACGGTCCCCCACTGAGGCGCGTACCGTGGGCCCCGCTTGCCTTCCATGTCCAAAAACCGGCGGCAGCACAAATAGGGGGACACCAGCCGATGGCCGCGCGCGCCGGAAAATTGATGACTGTTCCCGTATAGGGCGTCCCCCGTAACGGGGATTCTTAAGGGGGAAAATCCTGTGACCTCGGCCCGCCTTTTGGGCCGAAGGGAACCGGATTTTCCCCCTTAAGTGTGCTCTTTGGGTACTTTCTTTCACAGGAGAGAAAGTGCCCCGCCGGAGGCCGTCCCCCGGCGGGGATGTGGGGGATCAGTCCCCCTGCAAGAACAGGGTGTTGAGGAACCGCTTGAAGATGCCGCCCACGGACAGCCGGGGCACCTCCTGGGCGGCCACCAGGTCGATGACGTCCACCTGCTCCCCGTCCACCAGCACCTTCAGCTCGCCCAGCTTCTGGCCCGGCTCCACCGGGGCCTCCACCTGGGGGGCCAGCTCCAGCCGGGTGGTCACCGTCCCCGTCTTGCTCTTCTCCAGCAGGATGGAGCACTCCCGGGCGGTGACGGGCTGGACGGTGTCCTGGGCGCCCAGCAGCACCTCCACCGGGGGGATGGCCTCGCCGGGGTACACCGGGGTGAGGGCGTAGTTGGCAAAGCCGTAGTTCAGCAGGGCCTTGCAGCTGTCGAAGCGGTCGTTGGAGGTGGGGGCGTGCATCACCACGGCGATGAGCTCCATGCCGTCCCGCTCCGCCGTGGCGGACAG
>ERZ808040.1404-NODE-1404-length-16207-cov-4.350093_pt1 | contig 16207 bp, 16 predicted proteins | sample MGYA00380191_ERZ808040 | MGnify/ENA primary metagenome ERZ808040 (study PRJEB31490, sample SAMN06133395) | mouse gut metagenome | isolation source: J6 | host: mice | place: China: Chengdu | collected 2015-05 ... | reverse complement strand
ATATATGTGAGTAGTGATGTTCTTGTGAAAGATCGTCAGCATCAGACAATCATTCAAGGGGTACCGATTTCTTGGTATCGTATGATTAATCTGAAGTCTGCTGTCTCAATTGTCTATACACTGTTTGTGATGTTGATCCTAATGGTAATTGCAGTTATAACGATCGGGTTACAAAATGGATTCGGTTCATTTTCGTTTAACATACCGATTATATTTGGGGAATATGATGCGATGGGTGAAGGTTATGACATGATGTCGCTTGGAAAGTTTTTCTTGCTATCTATAGCTTTTTTGCTGTTATTCGTTATTTTATGGACACGCTTAAATATGATTTTTAGCCTTATTTTTAAAAATGCATGGGTCGTATTAATGGTGAGCTCGATGATCTTATTTGTAGAACAATTATATTTAACAAGAACGTCAAGAGATTTATTTGGAATAGATATCGCATATTTCCCGCAAACATATTTTGACTTTGGAAATGTGATTACTGGGGAGCGAATGTTTTTACTGAACACAGATTCTATTACTTATACAAAAGGATTTCTAGTCATTGGATTGACGATGATAGTTGTAGAAATAGTGTTATGGTTACTCAGTAAAACAATTGGAAAACGCCGCTTTTATAAAGCGTAGCACTTATATGAGAGAAGAAAGGAGGAGGGACATGTTTTGGAAATATACGTTATTTGAAAGTAAATTGGCACTTCATAACCGGAAAAATTGGGTGATTGCTTTATTTTTTCTATTGATTTTCACCTTATTATTTATGTATACGACAAATGAGCATCCGCCTTCATCATTATATGACCAAAAGGTAGCAGAAGCGAAAGAGCTTGAAGCAACTTTTCATCACCTAGATGCTGTTAGATTCGATGATGAACAAGCTGCTGAGGTGTACGATTTCGTCACGCAGCAAGCATCTTTAATCAATATGCAGAGATGGTATATCGGTAAAGGAGATGACCCCGAGCAATATATTGATGATGGGTTAACAGTAAATGAATTACGCTTACAAGTACATGAACTAGGAAATACAGGGATTCCTAAGCATTATATTAAACCTAAAGCTGAAATTTTAAAAGAATCAGCGATTTTACAATTTGTCAAACAGCATGATTTATCATTAGATTCCGATTCTTTTATACCAAGTGATATGATTGAAAATGCATTTCGAACAATTAGTGGCTTATTATTTTTTATAGTGCTATTAATTACTGGTAGTGAAATGCTTACATTTGAACAACGGCATAGGAGTATTTTTAATGGAATACCAATTCCTTTTATGCAAAAGATTGCTAGTAAAATCCTTATTCATTTTATTTGGATTTCGATATGCTTAATCATAGGATTTTTTATTGGATTAATATATGTAGAGCATCAATGGGGAGCTTTAGCATTCCAATTCCCCGTGTTAATTTATCTGAACGGTGACTATATGGCTGTATCGATTGCCCAATATAGTGTCTATATGTTTCTTGCTTTATTCATGATTATGCTTATTGTACTGTTAGGAGCAATCCTTTGTAATATGCTTTTAAAACATGCTTTTGCAACGATTCTTACAGGTGTGGCTGTATTTTTAATACCACATTTAATGATACTAGGAGGATGGAAAATCCCAATTTTATCGACCATTTCTTATTTAGATTTTGCAAAAATACTTGACGGCGATATTGCAACGGTAGTATCTCCCTCTATGGACTTCATAAATGGATATCTTTGGATGGCATTTGTCCTCGTTATACTAGTAGGAATGATTTATACGCTGCATAAAAGGTCATATGGTCGTAGCCGCGTAAAGACATTATAAAACGTTGCTGAATACATTTGAAGATAGGGGAGAACAATGACGATGCTAGAATTAAAACAAATTTCATTAGCTTATGGGGATCATCAAGTACTAGACCGTATTAATTTATCTGCACGTAAGGGAGAAATTATTGGACTTGTCGCACCAAATGGTACAGGGAAGACAACATTGTTTCATGTGATGGCGAATTTTTTAAAACCGGATGCTGGAACTGTAATCATTGATGGAAAACATCAATATAAAACTGAAAAAGATGAGCTGAATATCCACAAACAATTAATCTCCTTTCCTGAACAACATCATTTATTTGAAGAACTTTCAGGGAAAGATCATATCAAATTGTATGCAAATTTATGGAAAGGGACAACAAAGCATGTTCAGAAGGTTATTGATGATTTAAATATGAATCATTACGTCAGACGAAAGGTCTCGACTTATTCAATGGGGATGCGACAAAGGCTTTGTTTTGCGATGTTAGTAGCTGCAGATACACCGATTATGATTATGGATGAGATTATGAATGGATTAGATGTAGAAAACGTCAGTCTGCTATCGAATCATTTAATTGAGATGAAAAAAGCGGGGAAATTGATTTTTATCGCTTCCCATCTATTAGAAAACTTGGATGTCTATGCAGATCGAGTGTTATATTTAAAAGATGGACATTTTATCCATGAACAACATTTGCATGAAGGAGCACAGGACGATTATGTAAAAGTGTCATTGTCAGAAAAACAGTATGAGGAATTACAAGCTCGTTTTCCATTACCGGAAGCCCATCAATTTATCGCCAAACATTTATTGTGTATTCCATTACGAGGGATGGATATGAAAGAGCAAACAAATTGGATTACAACGATATTGGAAAAAGGTTATTCGAATGTCTCGATTGGACCTTTAGGGACGGTGGATATATATGAAAAATATTATCATGAGAAACAATAGAGCGATTCATCACCGTCGCATATTGTTAATATTGATTATGGTTTCCGGATTTCTTTCAGGATGTTCCGCAGCTGCTAAGACGTCGACATATGATGTTCATAGTGAAATCACTGGAGAAGAAAAAGATCAAATACTTGGAACGGCTTATAATCGTTTATACGAGAAAGTTGAGCGTGGAAATGAAAAACAAGACCCTACCATTTTATCAGCAATATATTTAGGTGGGAAAGATGCAACTGTACCAGAAGGAAGATACGTCATTACAGGTTCGCAAGGTGGGCTCATTACAATTTTGGATGCTGATGGAAATGTATGGCTTAAGGAAGCGTTGCTCGGAGATCATATTACAGTTAGTTTATTGGACACCGATACTGTACATGCAGATGCTGGATTCGATGAATATGTAAGTATTACAAAAGCAGAAGAGTGGACGGAACCATTCTTGACAACAGGCACATGGGAAGTAGGGGTAGATATTGAGCCTGGAACGTATAAATTCTATAGTGAAGGTGGATATGGATTTATTCAAATTTATGAAGCGGGAACTTCACCTCGTCTATACGAAATCATTGGTGGCGTATATGATGAAGAACGTGACATCGTGAATCCGAATATATATAAAGAAATTACAGTAACAGAAGGGCAACAGATCCGCGTGACTGGAACAACTGTTAAATATGAAAAATGAGTAGAGAAACAGAACCAAAAGCACTATAAGTATAATGAAAGTTGTTCCATTATCATGAAATGGCGCTTGAAAAGGAGTATTGAGAGAAGCTTATAAATCTGCGGCAATAGTGGTAAACCGTTGTATACCCCAGACTTCACATGAAAAAGGGGTATACAAACAAATAAGTGAAGTATGCAACCGGTAGGAATGAAATCAATATTGAAATCCAATAAAACTTAGAACGAAGATTGATTGCTAATCCCAAACCCCAGATAACAGTGAATACAAAAAAGCCCGGTGCTGGAAACGCCGTTTGACTTTCCGCTATCGTTCCCGATGCAAACCAAAAAGTCAAAGGAATTGTAATAAATCCTGTTAAGGTGAAGTAAAGATAGCTGAAGAATGTTTTGAAGTTAGATCGTTTGCTACTATTCTCATAGTCTACATTCATTAAGACACCCCCAAAAAAATACAATTATATCTAATTGTATGAATATTCGAAGTGTTTGTCAATCTCATAATGAAGGGAGGGAATTGATATGATGTTTTTAATCATTTTATTAGGAATGGTATTAGGTATAATCGTTTTCAGTTTTACGTTTATTTTATCTAAAAAAAATCAAAAGCATTATTGGGCACCTCTCATTACTTTTATAATGTCTATTGGCGTTGTAGCATATGGTCTTTTCTTTGTCGGGGGATTTGAAGGAATGGCATTCGGTGTTTTAGCATTAGGAATTCTCATAGCTAGCATTATCGGAACACTATTATTGCCATTTTTAATTCGTAGAAAATCTGCTCACCAATTTAGGAAAAAAGATCGTATCATACTTGTCATCTTATTTGTTGTGTTTATGTTACTCATCGGAGGAATGGCACTTCCAAGCAAAGGCTATTGGATTATTGATCAAGGTGAGACGAATGGAAATGAAGAGGGGTACAGCGTCTCGACAATTTCAGAAGGAAGAAAAGAAGTTTTATTAATGTTAGGGGAAGAATATATAGGAAAAGAAGTGAATGTGAAAAAGGTAAAGAAACGTGGCGCTACGCATATTATCGTGGAAATTGTAGAAGGAGAAAATAAACATAAAGCGCCTTATATTCGGATTGGTCTAGATGAAATAAAGGAACCATTAAAAATCGAAACGACAGAAGGAAAGACATTCAACGAGATCGTGAAGCCTTAAAACAGAGCTTTTTTGGATGGTTAAGAAATGTCTTATGCTTGCACGACATGCGTAGACATATAAATCATAATGTTCTGCTGAGTCTTATAAACTCAGCAGTTTTTTAATATATTGTCTAATTTGATTGAATCGTTCAATTGTTAGGTTTTCAAAAGTAATAATTTTTACAGAGCAGGTTGCTATGCGAGTCTATGAAGTTCTTGATAGATTCATTTGAGTTGTACATAAATCTTTAAGGCATTAGAATTTATGTGCATGCTTGGTGAAAAAATCATAATAGGTACGTACATTTTCTAGCTCTGTCCATCGCTGTACCTGAACAGGAATACAGTCAAGATTGTAAATTTTTGCTTCCTGCATGGAAAGCAAAAATGGGGAGTGCGTTGAAATGATAAACTGGCAACCAAAAAAGCGTGCTGCATCTTCTATAAACTTCACGAGATCTAATTGACGTTCTGGTGATAAACTGTTTTCTGGTTCATCTAAAATATAAAGACCATCATCTTCAATTTTCTCTGTAAAATAACGAAATGCACTTTCACCGTTAGAATATTCACGGACATTATCCATTAATTCGCTACGAACAAAACGGGATTGTGTTTTGCTTCTTGCAGCGTTAATTTTTTTTAGCTTTTCATAATCAGCAATTGACGTTAGCTGGAAATTAGCATATTTTGCATCTAAATATTCCTGGAAAATTTGCTTTCTTCTTTCATCAATCCCTTCATTCAAATGACGAATATTTAATAGATAGTCAAATACATCATCGCTCGTAATAATTCGACTATTTTTTGGAATGGCTTGTTTTAGTTGTATATCACATAACGCGACATAATCAGGATAAAAATTCGATTGATTATAAATCGCGTCCCGTTTTATTTTCGTTTTTTCAGCAATCACGTTTAAAGCTGTACTTTTACCAGAACCATTTCCGCCATATAAAATCGTAATGGGATGAAATACGATTGTACCAACCTCTTTTCGTGATAAAACTTTAAAAGGATAGAAAGAATCATAAACGGTTCGTTTTTCTTCCATAATAAAATTGGACTCCATTTGATCATTCGGGAAGGTAAAAGAATGTATGTACAAGGGATCTCCTCCTTTAGCTAAAGACCACAATTTTTATTGGTTAGCTGTATTTAATTGTAAACCATTGTCGTCGTTGAAGGGCAAATCATATATGTAGTTCATTATACTAAATGGACGAAGTGAATCAAAATGCAAGCGGAAATGCAAATGTGCCAAAAAGAATATGCTGCAATGACCAATCATTGCAGCATAGCTATTTGTCCGTTCTTTTATAGATTGACGTCTATGATGTTTTCACAGGCGCTTATACTTACTCTTATTTTTATGGCGAAGTTTTGCAAGCTTCTCTTCAACAGTTGTTTGCATAGCCTTTGTTTTTGAGGTGTTTTTTTCAATCATCGTTACTCTTTGCCCATCTAACTGAATGCGCAGCCAATCTCCGGGAGAACAGTTACTTGGTAATGCTTCTTTTGAAATATGAACTGTTTCATTTGTTTCTTCTACTAATAAAATCGCTTCATGATTCGGTGTAAGACGATCAAAATAGGCATCCATCTTTATTCATTCCCTTCTGTACAAATAAGTCCTTGGTCTTTCATCGCTTGTAAACGGAGATCTCCAATTCCTTTAACTGTTAATAACTCGTCAATGTGACGTATTGGTCGTGCAGCAATGATATCATTTGCCATTTTTTCCCCGACGTGAACAATTTTTTGTAATTCATCAATAGATGCTTGATTTAATGAAATACATGCTTTTGTAAGCAATGGTACAGGTATGCCTGTATCTCTTTCTGTCGTTACATCTATCCTTTTTCCATCTGTTTCCACGATAACTGTTCCATCAATAGCCGTTCCATATAAATCAGCACCACTCGAGGTAATACGCTCAAGCACATCTTCATTTGGTAAACCATAAGAATTATTTTCTGCAGCTGAATAAATCGCAATTTGCGGTTTTACTGCTTGATAAAATGCTGGGGTGTTTGATGTATTGGAGCCGTGATGACCAACTTGGAAAACATGTGCACGTAATTTTTCATTGCGAGCAAGCATTTGGTCTTCTGCTTTCTTTTCTGCATCACCCGTAAATAATAATTTAACATCCTCGAATGTCATCATCATCGCAATGGAATTATTATTTGAATTCGATTCCTCATGCGATGTATGTAGAATATCAACTTGCAATGGTCCAATATGATATGTATCCCCAATTTCTGGCTCATTATAACCAACATCGTATTTGTCGATTGCTTCAAGTGCATTTAAAAATACTTGTGAAGTAGTCGTCTCTCCATTCATCCATACTTCTTCAACGCTATATTGTTCAATAATCTTTGCTAATTGACCAATATGATCAGCATGTGCGTGCGTAATTGCAATGATATCAATGGATGAAATATTTTGTTCATCTAAATATTCAAGGACATCTGTCCGATTCCAATCACCAGCATCAATTAATACATTTTGAACGTTCCCTTCGTTAACGATTTGGAGTAAAGTTGCATCCGCTTGTCCTGCGTCAATATAGTGAGCTCGTAAAAAAGGGGATGATAAATCCACTTTTTGTTGCGGAATAGACTGTTTTGTCACATCATCATCATTGAAGAAAAAAACGATGATGAGAACTGCAGTGATCAAAACAATCGTTGATAAAATTTTTTGATTCATAATGTACCTCCTTAAATTCTATTTAAGTATAGCATATATGTTCGCATTTCTAATAAGTGAATGGTAGAATAAAATAAAAAACGCTAGCTTATGTTTATCATAGCTAGCGCTCATGTAGATTATTTTTTTAATGCGGTTCCATTTAAAATGACGTTTAACAGAGACATGAGCAATGCGATGATTAATGCCGTTCCAAAGTGCTCGATGTAAAATCCATCCCCAACAAGTTTATGTGTCAATTGTAGCATTAAGGCATTGACCACGAATAAAAATAATCCAAGTGTAATCAGGGTAATTGGGAAGGTTAGAACAACAAGAATCGGGCGGACTAAAATATTAATAAGTGCTAAAACAAAACTTGCTAAAATCGCTGTTCCAATACTTTCAATGTGAAAACTTGGAATAATAAGCGATAAAAATAAGAGTAAAAATGCATTTAAAATAATCGATCCAAACCATTTCATAAAAATCACTCCTTTTATTTAGTATAAAACAGAACAAAGAAAAATGCTTGTTTCAAATGAAGAATTGAGCAGTTACACATGAAAAATAATAGCAATGAGGCGACATAAACGATGACAAATAAAAAAATGACTGATAAAGAACGCTTACTCGAAGTGTTACATATTTTAGAAAAAGAAACAGATGAAGCACATCCGCTAACAATTCAAGATATATTAGCGATGTTTCCTACTGACAGTAAAGTAGGTGAAAAAGGAATTAGAAGTGATTTAACAATATTAGAGCAATCGACTTCTCATCCAATTATAGCGAAACAAAAGAAAAACGGCCTACCGAAATATTATTATTACGACGCACGATTATTTGAAATTCATGAATTACGTTTGTTAATGGATGCGATTGTTGCAGCGAAATTTATTTCAGAAGCAGATGCAAATCAATTACTAATGAAAATACGCAGTTTAACGAGTAATAAATTGGCGTACAGACTCCAAAACAAGCTACATAAACCGAATGAAAATGCTGGTGCAATTGTTAATAGTGCCAAGCAAGTTCAAACGATTCATGAAGCGATTTATGCACAAAAGCAAATTCAATTTCAATATGGCGATTATACGACAAATCGTGAATTTTCTTTACGAAAAGAAGGAGCCTTATATGAAGTCCATCCTTATACACTCGTTTGGGAAAGGGATCGATACTATTTAATAGCTTATAGTGTAAAAGATCAAGAAGTAAGGCATTATCGTGTTGACCGAATGCGTAATGTAGAAGCAACATCTATTGATTTTGTGGTCGATTCCGATTTTAATTTACAAAAAAAGCTGAAGCACTTAGTTCATATGTACGATGGAGAAATTATTTCATTAGAAGCGGATTTCCATGAAGATTTGATCAATACAGTGATTGACCACTTTGGCATCGATTCGAATATTGAAGATCTTGGAAACGGATATTTTAAATTGAAAACGTCTGTTGCAGAAAGTGACGGACTAGTCGGTTGGTTATTGAGATGGGGAAGTCGTGTCAAAGTGCATCATCCCGAGCATCTTATCCATCAAATGAAAGAAGAAATCGACAAAATGTCTACGTTATATCGTTAAATGATGACCTATCCTTAAAAGAGGAAAGGTCATTTTTTTATAGCGTGTACACTGAATAAGAATCTAATTTGGAGGAGATTAAAAATGAAAAAAATGGTGTACGCGATAGCTTTATGCACAGTATTTATATTGGGAGCATGTTCGAATGCCACGAATAAAGGAGTGAACAAAGTAAAGAATGATTCTGTCAGTGAAGAGGAGCAAGTGCAAGGTGTAGACGTACATAAGGGAGTCACTAATGTGGAATTGACATTACCTGCAATGTTTTTTGAGAAAGGCGAATTGGATGACACAATTGCAAAGGCGAAAGAAAGTGGTGTCAAGGAAGTAACGAAAAATGAAGATGGTTCTTTAACATATCTGATGTCGAAAAAGCACCATAAAGAACTGTTGAACGAACTGAAAGAAACGGTTCGTGAACAAGTGCTTGAGCTTGAAACGGATACTGACTTTGCGTCGATTGAAAAAGTAGCACATGATAAACAATTTCATACATTTACAATTCAGGTGAAGCGCGAAGAATTTGAAAATAGCTTTGATGGTTTCGCGTTATTCGGACTCGCATTTTCTAGTTTGTTTTATCAAGCAATGGATGGCAAGGGGGAGGGCGAGATGGACGTACGCATGGATATTGTAGATATTGCAACGGGCAAAATTTTTGAGTCTGTCCACTACCCAGAAGCGTTTGATGCTGAATAAGGTTGGGCCAAAAATCAATACGTTAAACAAAAATGATACCTTCTATTAAGTACCAATTAGAGAACACGAGCCTTTTGGCATTGGAAACTGTAGTGTTCCCTTGCCAAAACGTGCGCTCTTCGAGGGTATTCGGCTACTGTCAACACGCCTATGCATGAAAGACCTTTACCTTTTTTCAAAAAAGGTAAAACCAAAGAAGCAATCTCTTGTTTCCTCAGCAAGGAGTAGCCCGTAACTTCTTGAAAAATTCAAGGGATAGGGTGTATTTTTCAAAGCGCTACGTTAAAAAGGCATATGATAAAGCAAAAAATGGAGCTAAGACATCAAATCATTCAACTCAAACTACACCTACGATCGGATCATCGCCTACCTTCATAACTTTTTCCGAAATCCCGTCCATTGCTTTTGAGAACTATAATTATCTATGCTATTATCATTTGGTTCCACACAAACCAAAACATGCAAATGCTAATGGTAAGAGTTATCAACGACATTAACTGTAACCTCAGTTGCCCGCATAAAACCAATTAGCGGATAAACGTTTTTCGTGGAAAGCGTCAATCGGTACAATCAATCCTACTTTTCCGTATTCATCGGTTTGCAAAGTAGCGAATACAACGCCAATGACTTCTAATTGTTCATTAAAAACAGGACTGCCACTATTGCCACGATAGACAGGTGCTTGCATCATCATGACCGGTACATCCCAATCACGTAAAGTTGTATAAGAGAGTAACTGCCCTTCATTGACAATTAAATGAAAACTTAACGGGTTTCCAATGAAGCGAACAGGTAACTCAGGCGTATCGGGTAATCGGGTTGCGAGCTCTAAAGATGGAAGTTGTTCTCCTTTCACTGTTAACACAGCTAAATCAATATCTGGGTAAGTTTCGGTAACAGTGGCTTGAAAAGTTCCATGCTCTGGGAATAATACATTGATCATCTTTTGTTGTTCAATCACATGATAATTCGTTACAATTTGCCCATCAGTTGCAATCGAAAAACCTGTTCCTTTTCTGTCTTCCGTTGAAATGACAACGACTGCTTCTTTTAACGATGACATCGATGCATCTTTTGATAATGTAGCAGATGTTTTTAAAAATTGAACAGCTGGAACGGATAAAACTTCAAATAACACTGAGAAAGAACTAAGCAATAAAACGGAAGACATCATAACAATCATCCATTTAGAAAAAAATGATGTGTGCTTCTGTTTAATCTTTTTGGGTTGATGTAATGCTTTTTCTTGTTCTGCTAACACAAGTTCTAGAAATTCTTCTTCGGTCAATTCTTGTTGTTGGTCATACATCACGACTTTTTCAGCGTCATGGGTTTCTTTGTCATTCGATTGTTGTTCTTGATCATTCATTGATTCACATCCCTATGCAACCTTTTTAACTTATCATAGCATGGTTTGTGAGAAAGCAAAAAAGGTAAAAGCAACATTCTGCTTTTACCTTCTCATATTATTCTAATACTTTAATTTTTACTTGTTTCCGTCCCCATTGATAGGCATCAGATTTATGCTCCAAGAAGACATCAATTTTATTTCCTTTAATGGCACCGCCAATATCGCCAGCAATTGCTTCTCCGTACCCTTCTACCCAGACTTTTGAGCCGAGTGGTATCACGTTAGGGTCTACGGCAATCACTTTTTGATTTGGATTCGCGCGCAAGTTAATGCCAGTATATGTTGTACCAGAACATCCTTCACAGTAAGCAGTATAAGCAGTTGCCGTGACCATCATTTCTTTCCCTTTTGCTGTCGGGGCAGCAGAAGGCGTATCTTTTTTTGTTTGTTCTGCTTGCTGATGATGTGCGACTTGTTGTTCTTCTTTCTTTTTTTCTTGCGCATCATTGGTAGTCGTTTTCTGTCGTTTCGCAGTAGAAGCTGTAGGCTTTTTCATATGTGAAACTTCTTTTGTTGGACGTTCTACGACTTTTTTATTTGATTGCGCAGCAGCTTGTTGTTTTTCCGCAGTTAAATATAAACGATCACCTGGATAAATTAGATGGGATGTAATCTGATTGATTGACATTAATGTTGATAGGGATACATCGTGAGTTTCAGCAATCTCTGAGAGGGTATCTCCTTTTTTTACAACGTACTCGTCTCGAAGCTCGTCGATTGTTAATTGTTGTTCAGGATAGATAAGGCTTGAATGAAGGGCATTCCATTCCATCAAATGATCAATAGACACGTCATAGGTTTGTGCGATATCCCATAAAGTATCTCCTTTTTGTACATTGTATACGGTAGAAGCTTCAGTAGACAATTCAGTAGCGACGAATAGCAATGTGAAAGCGATGATGAAACGACTCATCTGTTTTCTCATTTTCATAAACTCCTTTATCATGTATTTGCAACGAATCTCCATTTCCATAGGCAAAGGACGAAGCATCGAAAGCCTTGCCTAAAAATAGTAGTAACCATCTCTCTTTGAAGCTATACAATATTTCAACTTGAAATATATTTGTAATATTGTTATTTATCCACAAAACATATAGAGAGATAAGAAAATAAGCGGTACAATGAATATATTGAAAGATGAAAGGGTGGGGGAAAATTGAAAATTACAGAGATAGAAGTATTTGCAATTCGTTTACCGTTGTACGAACCATTTATTATTAGTTATGCACGTTATGATGACATGCCATCAATTATTGTCAAAATAACAACTGATACAGGGCATATTGGCTATGGTGAAGGGGTTGCGGATGAGCATGTAACAGGAGAAAGTTGGTATTCTACATATGAAGTGATTAAACATACATTGGCACCAAAGTTAATTGGACAAAATCCACAAAATATGGAAAAAATCCATGAACTAATGGATGCTGAAATTTATCGTGCACCGACTGCTAAAGCTGCAATTGATATCGCTTGTTATGATGTTGTCGGTAAAGCATTGAATGTATCTGTCTATCATTTGATCGGCGGCCGTTATCATCATGAATTCCCAATTACACATGTATTGAGTATTCATGATCCTGAAGAAATGGCGGAAGAAGCTGCACAAAAGGTTGCTGAAGGATATCGTTCATTGAAAATGAAAGTCGGTGCAAATGTATGGGAAGATGTACGACGTATTCAGGCCGTTCGCACGCGCATCGGTGAAGATATTGCAATTCGTGTTGATGTCAATCAAGGATGGAAAAATAGCGCCAATACATTACAAGCGTTGGCACAGCTCGCGTCTTGTCATTTAGATTGGATTGAACAACCAGTCGTTGCAGACGATATCGATGGGATGGTTGAAGTAAAGTCCAAATCAACAACGCCCGTAATGATTGATGAAGGCGTTAAAGACGTGCGTGATATGCGTGAAATTATTGCAAAGCAAGCTGCTCATAAAGTAAATATTAAGCTGATGAAATGCGGGGGAATTTATCCAGCGACGAAACTTGTCCATATGGCCGAAATGGCAAATATGGAATGTCAAATTGGTTCGATGGTTGAATCGTCGGTTGGCTCAGCGGCAGGCTTTCATGTAGGCTTCGCTAAGAAAGCAATTACAAGCGTAGAATTAACAGGTCCACTAAAATTTAGTGAGGATATTGGTAATTTATCGTATGATATTCCATTTATTCGACTTAACGAGAAACCAGGTCTTGGTATTGATGTTGATGAAGGTATTTTACAGAAATTAACGGTACGCTCGGAGAAAATTAAATGAAAACGATACAATTAAAAAATGGTGAACATCTATCTATCCATCAATTATTAGCAAACGATCTTCCGATAATCATGCAGTTACAAGAAGAAGTGATTCAATCATTAGATGATAAGCGCTCTTTACAGCCATTAAGTGAAGAGGAGTTTATGACCATTTTAAATGGGAATGGATTAATGATCGGTGCTTTTCATCACGAGCGTCTCATTGCCTTTCGGGCGATGTTATATCCAAAAGTTGATGAAGCAGAACATTTAGCAGCAGATGCAGGGATTCCACAACATGAATGGTCATTAGTCAGTTATTCTGAAATTTCAACTGTTCATCCGTCTTATCGCGGGCAATCACTACAAAAGAAAATGGGCTATATTTTATTCGAATTAGTCGATCAGCACATGTATCGATATGTTTGTGCGACAGTTGCTCCATTTAATATTCCGAGCTTATTAGATAAATTTGCACAGCAAATGTACATTGTTGCGCTAAAGGAAAAGTATAATGGTCTACTACGTTATATTTTATGTCGCGATTTTACGTTTTCTGGAGAAAATGGTGAAGACCAATGTGTTGTGCGTATGGATCATATAATACAACAACAACAATTATTAGATGAAGGATGGCGGGGTGTCGGGATTTACGAAGAACAAGGTCAATGGTATGTTCGCTATTGTAAATAATCTGGCGAGGCGGATTATCCAAGATTCATGAATATACTAAAAATGAGGAGGTGCATGAATGGATCAGTTTAGACGAGATAAAACACCGATTTATGAAGGTGTCAATCCATTTTTATCGGCATGGTATGAACCAAGAGTAGCAGCACGTCATGTCATAGAAACGAAAACATTTGCATTCCCAATCATATTGGCAATTATTTCTGGTTTAATCAGTATGGGTGCACAATCATTTACGGACAATCCATTTTTCCATACGGATTCAAGTGTATATGTCCTGTTTAAAATGGTGGGCGGTGTAGTTGGCGGTGTTTTTGGTTGGATTGTTGGTGCTTTTTTTATGATGCTTTTTGGTAAAATATTTGGTGGAAAAGCTACTTTTAAAGAAATGGCACTCGCGATTAGTGTCGGATACATTCCAACACTCGCTCTAGGGATCATCATTATGCTTGATCTCATCATTATAGGACCAAATATGGTAAATGCTTATGTGACACAGACCGGTGGAGAACTTGCTTGGTTACTATTCTCCTCACTACTTAAATTTGGCCTTTCTGTTTGGGGAACGGTCGTTTCGATTAAAGCGATTTCTGAGGCACATCGTTTTTCAAGTTGGCGTGGGCTAGGAACGGTGTTAATCCCAACAGTAATCGTGTTATCATTAGTCTTTTTCTTACTCATTGTTGTTATTGGTATTGTCGGTTTTGCTGGGTAAATAAAAGCTGTTCATCGATGTGATGAACAGCTTTTTTTGGGGGATAGATGAGTGGCACATCTATTAATAATCATAGCCTTCTTGTGCCCAATCGTTGAGACGCTCTTCCTCTGCCAACATATTCAGGTCATCTGCAGTGATTGTATAGAGTGCATAAGGATTGTCTTCTCGATATTTGTCTACTAATTGTTTGATGAATTTTGGAGACCCTTCATTCTCTGGGTCATATAACAAAATGATGCCATCTGAATTCCGAATAAAGAAACGATCTTTTTCTGTAAACTGCCAAGGAGCTTCATAAGGTTTAGATGTTAAGCTAACCGTATAATTGGCACGGCCAACCATCGTATTAAACTTTTCTTTGTTCTGGTCGTTCCAATTTTGATGAGGGTCAATAAATGGCGTCATAACAGCATATTGTAAATGAGGATATTCTGTTTGAAGTGCCCAAACGACTTCAATTGCCCAATATTCAACTCCTAGTTGACCACTCACAATTACCCATTCTAATCCTTGTTCTAATAACGTAATGAGTTGATTTTTTAATGCTTTTTGAATGATTGGAATGCCAGGATGTTGGTCATTAAAAATGCCTAATTCATGTTGTTTATAGCCGGTTATTACAACTCTTTTAACCATAAAATCCTCCTTAGAAAATCATAGTATATTCAATATCAATTATTGGTGTGGATTTAATCATGTTACACTCTTTTTATAGTGAATAACATTCAATCTTCAACATCATCGTTTGATAATAAAAAAGTCAGTTTCCTATGAAAGGAAACTGACGTAAATGTAAAGTGAGAAGCCGCTTTTGCCGTATAATTAAAGAAAGTTTTAGACCACACTTTTCCAAGTGGGTGTCTGCAGGAAACTTCCTGTTCGTCTTCATATAAATATGAAGCATGTCATTTCATTTCCGATATAAAACTCCCGATTTACGTATAAAGGTTAAAACTTAATTTTGATACGTACAACGCAGCTTGTATTTAGTAGTATAGTACACGAGGCGTAAAAAAACAATCATTTAAGATTGCCAAATTTATCCCGCATTAACAAGCAGTAAGACTTCCATTTCAAGATTTAAACAAAAGCGGTAAAGATAAGGGGAAGTGGGCTGCCTGTAAAAGCCCGATTGGATCGGGCGGGCAGTATGCTGGTCACATAGTCGTTGTCACAGGACGTGACGCACTTAGCCTATGTTCACCTCAATCAGTGGGATTGAAGAACTCCCACTGATTGAAGTTTCACTTTATCTATTGCTTTATATGTATTTGTCGATTATAATGAATGACAATCAGTCATTTTCTGTTTGGGGGTAGGTTTTATGAATAAAAAAGAACGAATTATTGAAGCAGCAATTGATATTTTTCGTGAAAATGGTATTGAGAAAACACCTGTATCCAGCATCGTGAAACGGGCTGGCATTGCGCAAGGAACATTTTATTTGTACTTTTCATCCAAACTTGCATTGATGCCTGCAATTGCAGAAGTGATGGTAGAGAAGACGATGGCTATTGTTGAGAAAATGGTTGATAAAGATGCACAATTCGAAAAAAAAAT
>ERZ808040.1400-NODE-1400-length-16286-cov-4.482510_pt1 | contig 16286 bp, 18 predicted proteins | sample MGYA00380191_ERZ808040 | MGnify/ENA primary metagenome ERZ808040 (study PRJEB31490, sample SAMN06133395) | mouse gut metagenome | isolation source: J6 | host: mice | place: China: Chengdu | collected 2015-05 ... | reverse complement strand
CCATCATGCCAACTACTCGATCAATATCCTGTCCAACAAAAAGTACATGATTGTGATAATACACATTCTGGCGCCGTAATGTATGGACTGCTGCTATCATCATACCTCCGCCGCCTATACATGGATCACATATAGAAATCCAACCATCTTTATCAATCGCTTTCTGACAGTCCCTCATTGTCATTTCAGACATAAGCTGGCAAATATGATATGGTGTAAAAAACTGTCCTTTCCAATGGTTCCCCAGTTCCAATGCCATGTACAGCTCACCGAGGAAGTCCTGCTCTGGATTTGCTTCCAATGCTTCCACCAGAATAGCGAATAATTGTGCTGGTTTTTCTACGCCACCCAGACGTTTAATGCACGCTGCATATTCCTTTTCGCGGCTCTCATGCCGCTTTGGTGACTTATCCACGGCATTTGCTATTGAACAGGCCATAACCGTAATCACATCAGCCCAAACCTCCCACGGCTGGCGCGAATAACATAACTCTCGAATAATTTTCACAAATTCTCCTTTACTCCCTTGAAAACTCTTTTGTGTATGCCGTTTCATGCCTGTATCTCCTGGCTTAAAAATTTATCAGCCATATTCTCTACTTTTTCCCAAGCTTCTTGGCCGTTAAGTGTTGCTAATAATTCCGAAACAAAATTCCTCTTTCGTAAGACCCCGTTCTCCCTCGCCTGTGCCATAAGATAGTCAAACAACTTATTTTGGTTATCTGTATTCAAATAATCAAACTTCAGCAAAATTCTAGTAAAAATATTTTCCCAGTAAGCCTCTTTCCGGTCTTCTGGAACCCCTTGCAACACCATCTTGGTAATCTGCTTTTTTCTTTCCTCCACCCCTGTGAATTGGATAATATTATTTTTCATGGCAATTCCTCCATTCGTTATAAAATAACGTTTTTCGTTTTCTTTTCTCCCTTAACATATCACAAATAACGATATTCGTCAATAGCAAATAACGAATAAAGGAATTTTTTTCTTTTATTGCTTGACTAAATTCTTTTACACGTTATAATATAACGGAAGGGAGGTGCTCTATGCTCAAGTCAAAATTAAAGGTTTTACTTGCCATGCATGATATGAACCAAAAACAACTTGCAGATCTTACCGGGGTCAGACCTCAAACAATCACCAACATTGTAAATAATAAAATCAAGCAGATTCCAGTAGAAGCATTGGATTCTATCTGTGAAGTTCTTAATTGTGATGTGTGTGATGTATTTGAGCATATCCCTAACCCCAATCCTGGAAAGGCGGAGAATTAAGGTTCTCCGCTTTTTAATTTTAAGTACAACCATTCTGGAGTGATATTCAGCAACTTCAAACCATTACAAACCATATCCAGAAAAAATCTCCCTGTCTCTTCCAGTTCTATTGACTCAATATGCTGCAAGAGCTTCTGCGCCATATCCGGGCTTATACACTGTTGAAATGCCTTCTCCTTATCGTTGAAACTCCCAATTTTAGTGTTATATCCTGTAAATGTCGTTCCAAAACGAATGATATACCATGCTTCCAGCAAGTCTATGATTTTGGATACTTCCTGCCTGACTTTTAACGATTTCATGTTAAAATCCTTAGAATCAATATCAAACAAAATGTCAAAAGAGAATTTGTTTCCAGAATCATAATCTCTCTGCATCTCCTCAATTTCTTTCCCAGCCTGGAATTTATATTTATGGGCTTCAATTCTCTTTTGCAGTTCCATACTTTTGCCAATGTAGCTTTTGCCATTGCTTTTATTTTGAATCAAGTAAATCCCTATATCTCCCATATGTCCTCCTGAATAAATGCTTTCTATGCCCTTTTTCCAGTCCCCATTGACTGATAAAACTCCTCCAAAAGTTTACTGATGTGTCCTGGGGCTGCCCTTTTCACACTTTCGGGCACCTGATTTTCTTTGCCCTCAATTTTGAAGATAGGCAGTGTATGACTTTCAATCATCCGCGTTCTTTTATTTTGCACAAATTCTGGAAGTTGTGTCTGCCTCTTTTCTTCCTTCACCATTTCTTCATACATTCGCTGAAAGTGCGCGCGGTCAGCTACTAAATTCTCACTGCCGCACAAATTTTGGAACCTCATCCGGCAAACAGCAGCCTTTGTCATTCGAGTCATTGAGGACAAAGCTTCTTCCTCCTGGTAGCGACCATACTTCTGAATAGCCCTCTGCACTTCTTCCCATGCTTCTCCCCAATCAGTCACCATCGGAGATAACCTGGCTGCACACTTTTCCCGAATTTCCGCAATACTTGGCGGAAATATAGATGTGCTAATATGCTCCCATACCGCATTCTCAACCACAAAAAAATCTATATCCATCAATGCCCGGTACCAGACTTTCATGGCATACTTATCTGGCAGCACGTTAGAATTGGGATAAGCTGCTTTTATCGCCAAGGCAACTGTTTCAAATTCCTGTGTATTCACTCATTCCACCCCCTGATTGATTCTGCGTATTGCTCTGTAGTCATATTCCGGGCATTGTAACCGACAGCTTTTTTTCCTCCCTTGTCCTGCTCTCTCGCCAGCCAGGAGTTTATAAATCTGCCAATGCCTCGCTTGGTTTTCCGTTTTGTTGGATTTGTCATAAGCCACCCTTTCATACCCCTCATTGCTTGCAATATATCCACTGCTGGATACAGTTCAGCAAATAAATCAATATCACACTGAAAAATCAAATATTCTGCTCCTGTATTCAGAGGGAGCGTTATGATGGGTGGTTCTTCTGGCTCGGAGTTTAACTCCGGGCAAATATCTTTTTCTTTCTCTTTATCTGTGTCTTTCTCTATCTCTTTATCTATATCTATATCTATATCTGTGTTATCATTTTGTAACAGTGGCGTTACATCTGTGTTACTTTGTAACGCTTTTTTCTCTCTATACCGTCTTACTCTGCCTGCAGATTCACTCTCTGATCCAACCATTTCCTCGCACTGAAGAAGCAAAAATTCGTCTTCACCTATCACACGAATTAAGCCTTGATGTTCTAAAAATGATAATGTCACTTTCACATTTTCTGTGTCTTCATCAAGTTCCAACGCTAATTCCTCTGGAAAAGTATCTTCTACTCCTTCAAAAAACAACCGATTGCCTTGCCTTACTGCAACCAATAGCATTTTGAGATAAATAATGGTATATGTATCACCTCCTGCAATTTTTCTTAATTTTTTGATTGCTTTTTGCTTGAAAAACCCTTCTTTGAGCTGAATCCAGTAATATCTTTTTTCTGCCAATACAATTACCTCCTGCCTGGAAGGGGATAACCTTCCGATTATCCCTTAATAAACCACTTTACTTCCATGCTCTGTCTTCACTACATCAAGGCTCTGCAAGAAACGAACCTTCATCGTTGGATCATGAGTAATTGCCATTATTTTGATATTTCCATACCGTTCCTGAATCGTTTCTAAAGCATCACAATATGCCTGAATACCATTCGCATCCAAAAATGGTGGCTCATCAATAAACAACATGCCAAACTGAATTCCTGCAGTTGTTGCTTTGATTTCTGCCAAGGCAAGAATTACAGCAAGGGAAGATTTGACCTTTTCACCACCACTCTTTGATAAATAAGGAAGGCTACTTTTTCCATATTCCTCAATGAAAATATCCAGTGTGACAACCTCTTTCTTACTGTTACTTTTCATCACCTTTTCTGTCAAAAATTCCACACCAAGCTGCCCGCCAGTCATCTGCCCTAGGATATTGTTTGCCGTATTAGACAACTTTGGAAGAATGGTTCGAATAATCTGATGAGGAATTCCGTCCTGGCTAAAGGAAGTCTTTAAAGTGTCATAATCCGCTGCTTCTTCGGCTATATCTACCATTTCATCTTGAATATCCGCTATGCTTTGTCTCATTCTCTGAATTTCATGGATCCGTTGTTCAAATCCTCCAATTTTCACCTGGATTTCTTTTGCCTGCTGATCAAGACGATCCATTTTATCTTGAATATCCTTTACTTGCTGGGCTTCTTCCATAGCACCAGTAGCAGTCTCTTCCTCTTTCCCAGCCAGCTCCCACTTTTCCATAAGCTCTGCTTCAAGTGACAGGATTTCTTCTGCCAGCTCTTTTGCTCTTTGGATAGCATGAGTACGTCTTTCATGAATAACTGGAATTTCCTTTTCTTTCGGAAGCCATGTTTTCAATTCCTTCATCTGGTTTTGTATCTTTTCATGCTCCAAATAACTTTCTTTGTACTTTTCTTTTTCTGATTCTGCCTCCAGAGCCATAAATTTCAATTCTGAAAGGTTCTTTTCAGTATTACTTATATTAAGTTGTATCCCTTCAATTTGAGCCTTAATTAAGGCAATTTGGCTTTCTCTGCGCTCTAGTTCTTTCAGCTTTTCTGTGTAAATTTCCAAAGAAGCACATTCTTCCATCAGCTCCTCTAACTTTTCCTCCGAAAAATTCAACTCTCGAATCTCCACATCTACGGCTTCAACCTCTTTTGCTAGAGTTTCCAGAACTTTTTCACGTTCTTCTGCCAATACTTTCAACTTTCTTGGATATAATTCAAACTCTGCTTTTGCCTGTACTGCATCAGCTAGAAACCTACATGACGCTTTTTCAATAGCAATACACCCAGAATTCTTCAGAAGCTCCATACGCTTTTTAAGAGAACCCTGTTCTGTTAAAAGTGCCCTCTCCTGTTCATTAAAATATGCCTTTTTGCTGCTAAATTCATATACCCGGCGGCTCCTTTTATCTTGCAACTCTGCCGCCTTTCGGGAAAGAATATACATGGAATCAAGTTGTTGCTTCTTTTCCTGATATTCTGCTGCTTTCCTTCTGATTTCTTCCTGCTCTTCCTGAGATTCAGATAGCCTTAAGCAGCTTTTATACTCGGCAAGTGTTCGCTGGCTATCCGCAATATTTTCTTCTACACCGGATATTTGCCTGGTTATCCTGTCAAATTCTGCTGCTCTAGCTTCATAAACAGCAGTTCCCTCGATCAATTCTTTTTCTTGTTCTACCAGAGAACGATATGTTCTGGCATTTTCCAGAATCACGTTTTCTTCTGCCAGACTTATATTACATGCCTGTATCGTGGCATCCTCTTTTGACTTTCCGATTTCCGCAATCTGCTTTTTATTTTCCAAAACTGAAATATCCCTTATCATAGAAAGATAGCGCTCTTCTGCTGCTCTAGTAGTCCCCAAACGCAAATTCGCATTTTGCAATTCCCATTTTTTAAGTTGGATCGTACTCTCTACTCCATGCAGAACTTCCTTAGCTTCTGCCAATTCTTCCTCTGGCTTACCCAAAGCAAGGATACTATCCAATTGAACGTTTATTGTTTGCTTCTTTTCTTCCATCTTCCGCTTATAATCTGCCAATCGCTTCTTTGTTATCTCCTCCATGTTCCCATATATCCCAAGCCCCAAAAGGTTTGATAGGATCACCATACGTTCTTCCTTTTTCGCTTGTAAAAATAATCCATACTGATCTTGCATAATAAGGGCACAACTTTTAAATGTCATGCTATCCACACCAATCAACCGTTCAATTTCGGTCTGTGTATCATTCATTCTTTCTTGTGACCGATCCTTCCATTCTCCAGCCACTAACTCTGCAAGATTCAAAGTCCCTTTTCCAGATTTAGTTCTGGTTCTAGTAATACGATACACATTATCACCTATCGAAAAAGTAAATGATATATACCCTGAACGTACCCCTTCCTCATTCCTCAGCCATGGAACCTTTACAGATGTGATATTTCCCTCCCTGGATTCTGCATAAATACAATCAATAATCGCATCCATAAAGAGAGATGACTTGCCAGCCCCGTTCTGGCCGTTTATAGTACAAAACTGAATATCCTCAAAAGAAAATTTTTCCTCGGCATATGTCCGGTAATTTTTCACTTCAATTTCAATTGGCACAAACATTCCAGAAAAAGCGGCACTGGTCTCTCCCTCCATAGCTTCTGCAATAATGGGTCTTGCTTTCAAAATAATCCGTTCAATATCTTTTGGGTTCATTCTCTTCTCTTCCAGATATGCTTTTAGATTTGCCTCTGGATCGGTTTCCTTAGATAAGTCCGTTCGATCTGCAGATGTTTCTATTTTTTCTTGAGTGACACCAGCTACCCAAAAAGCTCCATCTTCATATAAAGCAGTTGCCACCATATTTTCATTAAAAGCTTTCCTTTTTTCTGTGGAACATTCATAACGCACCCGAACAATCTTATTTGTCACAGCACCATTTAAGCGCCAGTAATTCATCGCTACTTCATCCATATTGCCGTCAATAATAGTTGTAATATCTGTATCCGTAAAATGGAATGTAACAAATTCACGATATGGGGTCTTTACAAATTCAGAATTGGAAATAGCCATACCTTTTTCACGAAAAGACTTTGGTCTTGCATAGTGAATCCAAAAACCCCGTTCCTGCCCTTCATCATTGAAATTATTGGCATTGATAGAACCAGAATAATATACATTATTGAACCCAGGCACCAACTGTGGTCGATGTATATGCCCCAAAGCTACCAAATCATAATCCGCAGCAGATAACGCTTCTGATGGTATAATTGGCTCAAATTGGGTAAGAAGCTGTGACTGCCCACTTTCTTCATTACACCCTGGCACTGTATAATGCGCCATTAAGATTGCCAATCGCTCTCTGTGGCAATGGGCTCGAAGCCCCATCACAATCTTGCCAAGCTCCTGGGAAAATACTTCATTTTCTTCTTCTTTCCCTAGACCTGGGAATTTTGCCCGGTACACACCTCTATCAAATGCTGGCAGGACTGCAATATCTGCAAATTTCGTCTGCACCACTTCTGGATTTGTAGTGATATGGACATTTTGAAAACCAGAAAAATGTTTTTTTAAAACTTTAAATGGCCCTTCTCCATCATGATTTGGTGTACCTTTCATAATAACCACATCACCTGAAACTACCGCTAGCCGAGTAATAATTTCAATTGCCATCACCACTTCATCACAGCAACGGTCACTCCATGTTTTCTCGGTGTGAAAAAGATCCCCTGGCACCAATACCAGCTCTGGGTGCTCCTGTTCTGCATGTTCCGCCATAAATTCAAGGCAACGTCTTGTGTCCAGGGAGCGAAGATTAACTCCCTCCCTTTCTGGTCCTTTAAAATTACCAATATGCCAATCACCTGAATGGAAAATTTTCATAATCCCTTTCCTCCTCTCTGTTCACCCTTAACAATACGTTGGCACTTATAACAAAGAGGACGTTCAAAATTTTCACTGGAATACTTCCATACCTCTTTCTTTATAACAACACCACATTTATCACAATAAAAATCCATTGCACGATCCCGTTCTGTTATGCCTGGTCTACCCCCTTGTGGCTGTACCTGTCTCCCCTGTGATACTGTTGATTGTTGTGATTCTGGTATTGTTTTCCCATGAGATTGTTCTGTTTCACATACTTCTGCAGGAATATCCGCTTCCTCATCTACCAGAGGCATAGAAATCGTCTGCACAACTGGCTGTGTATTTCCGAATAAATTCCCTACACTCTGCATTGCTTGCTGTAGCAGCATTTGCTTAACCATTGGATCATTATAATCTGGTGAAAAGGAAGTCCTTGCCACTGCAAAAGGTTTTTTTAATTCGTTCATTGTGTAAGTACCCTTAATGCCTAAGAGATCCCTGATAACCCTTAAAATAGCTCCTGTGGCTGCTTTTTGTGGAGCATTGGCTCGTAACTGTGTCATGGCATCAAGCAAGCTGTTCTCAATATATTTTTCTCTTTCCTGTTCAACCACTACATATTTTTTGATAGGGTATCCTTTATCGTTTGTCCGACCAGTGTCCACCCACTTCCCAGCATACTTTTTGGAAGCTTCTGTGGCTGCTTTATAATCTGAAATTCCTCTTTCTGCCTTTTCTTCGTAAGCCAGACGATACTTCTTTTCCTCTGTAGCCAAATCAATCACTTTAAAATTATTACTAGTCCGTATGCTTCCATCAGGAAGCCGGATTGCACCAAATGAACTCGCCTTCCATGTGTTTTCATCTACCTTTGATACATCACTAACTCCAGGACCAAATTGAATTCCCGCCTCTGTAGCTAACTTCTGAAGAAATGGTTTTGTCAAAGAATACAACTCCTCCCACATATTATTACCAAGGCTCCTAGAACCCACTTTAAAAATCTGTGACGCCTGTTCATCTATATCCACATAAAGCAAAGAAATACTCATTTTGTAAAAGGGATTGATTTGCTGAGTTTCCACAAATGGAATTGCCAAATTGTAATTATTTCTCTGAGCGAGAACATTTTGAATTGATAAATTACTCATTTTTTTTAACCTCCATATTGATTTATTTGTATTCCCATGTTACAATATGGATGCTTGTGGAGTGTTCTGGCAAATTGCCGAACGCTCTTTTTCCATATTTTGCATAGATATTGTTGTTAAAATGGTGATTTTTGAGAAACATTCTGCTTGAATACTTTCACATATTAAAATTAACAAATATTCGGTTCTTTGTCGAATTCCTCCTTCATCACCAAATTGGGAAATAATAAAACAAAGCTTTCTTTTTGCATACTCTAAAGAGTTTTCAAACATTTCCTCTGTAATATGAAATCCTAATGTATTTTCTACTTGGTTTTTTGTTATTTCCAACTTATCCCTTCTTCCTAAAAAATTTTCCAACAATCCCTAATATCTTATAAATCCCATAAAATACGAAAGGGACAATAATATATTCTCCGCCATACGCTTTATATCCTCTTTGAATAAATGCTTGTTCTGTGGCCCATATTAAATACAAGTATGTCAACCCACCTGCCCCAAACAGCCTGTATATATATGGAGCCACTTTTTTGAGGAATCGCTTGGTAATCTGCCATTTACTCTTTCGTAGTTGTGGAAAATATATCCAAACTTTAAAATTTCCTGTAGCATGTGGATATTCTATAATAATCCACACTCTTATGCTTCTACCCTTTCCATGGAACCAGTTGAACATAAATGATTCTTCCCTGCCTCCTCCTTATAAAAACTTTCCCTGTGCTCCATTTCGCGCTTTACTTCTCCCTCACAATCACAGTGCTCTCCAGGATCCAAACGAGCACCACATTTTTCGCATTGATACTGGTACATTCTACACCTTCCTTCCATCATTCTTAATCAATCCCACATCTGGAATCAAAATATCGCTTCGGTACCCGTCCAGCAGGATATTCTTCAATTAGCCTGCCAGAAGCAATCAGTTCTTTTCTCAGGCTCCGCATAATGTCATATGCCTTTGCCTGCTTCACTCCCAGGAGATTCATCACATCCTCTACTGTGTAATAGTTCCTGTTCTCTTTGGCAAGCACTCGTATAATCCCGTTTCTTCCCGGAGCAATTGGAGCAGCTTGTGCTTTCACTTAAATACCCCCTTTGACAAATTCTTTTTTAATAAATTCTTCTATCCTTCTATCACAAGTTTTTTTCTGTCCATGCTTTCAAGCTTTGTGCAATCGCAGAAATTTCATCAAGCGTTTCCAAAACCCGTTTTAATGATGGTTTTTCATCTTCGCTTATCACACCGTCCTCCGTTATATCTAATAAAAGCTCTTTTGTTTCCATCACCTTTCTTAAACTTGCCATGGCTTTTACTGTTATCCGATCCAGATCATCCAATTCCAGAACTGGAACATCACCGCCCAAAGGGCACATTTCTCTGCAATAAAGATTCCTTAATTCTGGAGCTTTGTATAAATCAGCCATTCTTAAAATGCTATCTGGTGGAATACATTTTGTAATTCCCAACTCATAATCCTGAAGCTGGCTGGCTGAAATATGCAACTGCTCCGCAGCATATTCCTTTGAAAAGAATTTCTCATTGTACTCTGCTGCCCTTAATCTAGCCTGACAGAATGGATTATCGGCTGCTTTTGTCGGACGCCGTCCCATTTAACTTTTCACCTCCCTATGATAAAATTTTCTTACATTTCATTTTGAAATAAAATCAAACAAAAAAAGTCATCCAGAGAAATTTCCAACACATCAGATAGCTTTTTAGCCATCGCAAGAGTAGGAGTTCTTGATCCATTTTCGTATTGAGAAATAGTAGTCTGCTTTAGACCAACTTTATTTCCAAGTTCAGTCTGGGATAACCCCTTTTTTTCTCTGAATTGTCGTAATGTCATATATTCACCTCCCTTTATATTTCAATTTGAAATAAGTATATGTCATTTCGAAATATTTGTCAAGTCGTTTTTGCATAAATATTTCATTTTGAAATTAGATTTTATTTCAAAATGTGATATAATTTTACAAAAGGAGGTATATCATGCTTGCAAAACGATTAAAACTTCTTCGAGAAAAACAAGGGAAGGGACAACAAGAAGTTTGTGCTGCACTTAATATCGAACAAAGTACTCTTGCCAACTATGAAAATGGCAAAAGAATACCTAAAATTGATATTCTTATCAAAATTGCCCGATATTACAATGTATCAACAGATTATTTGCTTGGTATAGTACAACAAACAATACCATATGGAGTTGTTTCTTATTCTGGACAAAATGAATACACCGGAAAAAATATTGCTTATTGGATTTTTAAATCTAATTTTGGATATGATGAAATTGCAAATATGCTTGGAATTTCAGAAGATTTGCTAGAAGAATATTGCAATGGTGAAAGTGTCCCATTGAACATATTAATAAAATTGTCTGAAATATGTGAGGTTTCCACAGATTGTTTACTTGGTTTGCGTGAAAAACCTAGACCAAAGCAAGGTGGAGACTACCCCTTCCGATTTGACCCAGAGATCTCCCGGCGCCTGAAGGATCAAATGCAACAGATGGGCGAAAACTATTCCCAAATAGCTGCTGTCATAGGAATAGAGGAAGAAGAAGTATTTAATTTTCTGGAATACGGCTTTGTCCCCCATATCACTGTCTTTATACAAATAGCAGAGCATTTTTTAGTATCCTCTGACTTCCTACTCAACAGGACAAGCAGTACTTTAACTATACAAGAAGATGAAGATGAACTTTTGCGGTCATATCGTGCACTTAATGCTAAAAGCAAAACGATGGCTCTTTCACGAATTTACGAACTAGAAAGGGAAGAATCCTTAGTTGCAGCTAAGAATCCTTTTTTAGACAATGAGGGAAAATCCTTGCCTTCGAATGGTACCGAAGGCGACACCATAGCAGGGTAAAAACAATATAAAATTTATAACAAGAAATACTTATGGAGAATTTACATGAAAAGAAAACAAATCACTATCTTGGTCTTGGCCATAGTAGTTCTATTCCTATCTAGCTGTAATAAAAAATCCATAGAACTTAACAATACATTATTAGAACAGTACGATTTTTATGAAAAAAGTGTTACAAAAATAATAAATACTATGGATATATCCAGCCAACAAGCGGATACTATTTTCCTTACTCTGGTTGGTTTAGGATTAGATAAAGAAATAGTATCTATTTTTAGACACGGAGATCAGTTTAATCTATTTATCTCTAACAAATATGTATCACTCTATTTAGAAAATGGGGAATTAGAGAAAATTACAGATACTACCAACCAGATTCTTTATCCAATCCCTGATACGATTACACAAGAATCTGATGAACCAGAAACTCAAGAAAATACTACCACTATCATTGCAGAACAGATTCCCCTAGAAATCACTGGACATTACTTTAAAGAAGATGATGTATATGGATATAAGGAAATCCAATTATTCATTGAATTCAATCGTGCCCTTTCAAAACAAGAATTAGGAATACCAACCTCTCCTACTTATACCTACAAATATTTTCTTTCCACTAAAGAAGGAGACAATTTTATTGTTGATTGTAGTGGAATTTCTCTATCAAACGTTTATTTTAATAAAGATTTTACAGAATACGAACTTGCAAGTAGTGGGAATGGTATGCGTGAAGGAAGATATTCTTCTGACCCTTTTTTCAACCAAAATAATATCACTTCTATCAAAATTGAACTATACAAAAAGACGAAGGAAGATACCTATAGCCATGATTATGAACTAATTCATGAATACTTTTATTCTGTTGATAATGAAAACCTAGAAGAAACCACCTCTTCTAGTTAAATTTCTCATACCAACAAAGGAAAACAAATTATGCCCGTATATAAAGACAAAAAGCGAAATACCTGGTACTGTCAGTTTTATTATAAGGACTGGACCGGGAAAAGCAAACAAAAGCGGAAACGTGGATTTTCTACCCAAAGAGAAGCAAAGGAATGGGAGCGTAATTTTCTCAACACTCTGCAGACGAATTCCGATATTACATTTGCCGCCTTGGTAAAGAACTATATGGAGGATCTGGCAACACGCCTGAAGCCTACCACTTTGGAAACTAAAAGGAGTATTATTGAAGATAAGCTGCTTCCTTATTTCAAAGATATGAAAATCTGTAATATAGATGAGCTGGCTGTCCGCCGCTGGCAGAACGAATTGCTAGATTACCGGAACGATAAAGGCAAATCTTTTTCCGATACCTATTTAAAAACCATCAATAATCAGCTTTCGGCCATACTGAATTATGCCATAGTCTATTATAAGCTGGCAAAGAATCCCTGCCGATCGGTGGGCTCCATTGGCAAGTCAAACGCTGACGCTATGCAGATATGGACTCTCGATCAGTTTGAACAGTTCATTGGATATGAAAAAAAGGCAGCCGGTCGGCTGGCTTTCAATATCCTGTTCTGGTCTGGCATCCGGGAAGGGGAACTTCTGGCGCTTACCAGAAACGATTTCATTCACAGCGGCACCGATGAATACCGCCTCAATGTCAATAAAAATTTCGAGGTTGTGAAGGGAACTCAATATATTCTTACCCCAAAAACAGATTCGAGCAACCGCTGTATCACAATCCCACAGTTTTTATACTATGAAGCAATACACTATTTTGATTCCCTCTATGAGCCAGATCCAGAGGAACGCCTTTTTTACTTCACAAAAAGTTATTTGCTGAATGAAATCAAACGAGTGGCAAAAGCAGCCGGACTTACTCCCATAAGAATCCATGACCTCAGGCACTCCCATGCCTCTCTATTAATCGAGATGGGTTTTAATATCCTAATGGTATCACAGCACCTGGGCCATGAAAAGGTTGAAACAACCTGGCAAACCTATGCCCATCTGTATCCAGACAAAGAAAAAATGCTGGCCGCCCAACTGGATACCGTGAAAGTCCACGGCATTACCGCTAATCTAACAATCGAAGATCAGCTTGCGGAGTTCATGGCACAATTCCAAAGCCATCTGAAAGAGCAGCCGGCTCTTATTGACATAAACAGCGAGGAAATCATTCGATGGAATCCGAAAAGAAGAGAAAAGGCATTTGTAACTGCAGAGGAATTTAAGCAAGAAGCTCAAGCAAAAGAAGGAATGGATACCAGCCTTGCCGTAGCAGAAATCTTTCAAACAGGATACCTAGAACTATGTGGCATGGTTTACTTTCTTGCCAGTAGAGGATTACCAGCAAAATTTCTTTAATGCTTGCAAAATCCAAGGGAATAGTATATAATGAACATAGAAAGAGCACCCACTCCAAAGCGGATGCTCCCGAATAGACTATTTACCTCTCAGTGAGAGGCGCCTACTCCGTTTGCCGACTGGGTAGGCATTATTTTTTTCGCCTGTTCTTCCTATCTCTATCGAGAAAGGCAAGCAACGCCACAAGCAAGCTTCCAAAGGACATCAGCAGGGCTAATATCCCAATAAAGATCGAAATAATCTCATAAGCCGTCATAAGCGCCACCTCCCTTCCTATGTATTCCGGCAAGCCGGTTTCATTGGCTCGGGAGGCTACCACCCTGTCATGGGTACTCTTCCATGAGGACATTATAACAAAGATCTGCCGAATTGGCAACCAGGCTTTCTAGCTCCTGGCTCTGAAAAATAATGTCATAATAATGTCACGATATAGAGAAAAAGTCCGAAAAGCCTTGATTTTAGCGGCTTTCCAGACTTTAGAACGTTACTCGAACTCTTTTTCCTGTCCGTTGCAAGCCCTGTTTTATATCGCTTTTCCTTGTAATATCGTATCAATTTGATACGTTTTTATTTCTCATTTATATGGTTGCAAAGATAGTGTACCCAAATTGTACCCAAGATGAAATTTTGCCAAAAGTTGTGACACGTCGCAACTTTTAGCAAAACTACGTTGCCACAATTGGTTACATACTGTGTAGCCAATTTACATTTGTCTTTGCATATGTCTACCCAATACAGCACAGCATTCGGCAAAGGCAAGCTGCTGATACTGAGCATCTATCTCCTCCGCACTTTTAAGAAAATCATCTAACTTCTTTGCACAATCGGACACTTTCCACATTTGCTGACTATGATACTGCTGTTGCATTTGCTGTAGTTGAGCCTGTATTTGTTGTTGACTAAAAATATTGTATATTTGATTTTGATTGAACATTTTAGCACCTCTTCCTTAACAATAAATTTCTATCTCTTTAATAGCTGCTTTCATCATAACCATTTTGGTCATGATCTCGGTTATGAAAAATATTTTTGATTTTTACTTCTGGGTTTATCCGGCAAGGTCATTTTTAATCTTCCCTCTTTTACTAATGTGTTTAAATACTTTCTTCTAAAACTCGTCCGACTATCAAATCCAAATTTTTCCATAATTTCCGGTATAGATTTTGCTTCTTTACAAAAATCCAAAATCATCATGACCACATCATGACCATCTTGGTCATGATCTCTGCCACTTTGACCAAGATGCAAATTTTCCTCATCATTCAACAACTCCAAATACTTATCACACGCCTTACAAAGCACCATAATTCCAGATGCGCTTATATTGTATTCTGGCAGGCGTCCATCGTACTTTGCACATGCTTCCTTGATTTTGTCAAAACCTCTGCCCCATGCCTCTATCATACCACTTTTAAAGAAAACATTTGCCAGCTTAGGATTATACGGTTTGGAAGAATGTTTTTCAAACAGTTTCTCCGTTGAATCCAGCTCAGACGGCATCTCTCCATCATTCCAGATATATATTTTATCCTCATATACGCTAATCTGAATAGGGTTGCAGGCACTATAATCCTTGTGAACCACCGCATTCAGCAATATCTCACGAAATGCTTCCTGTGGAAACATAAACTGCTCAATCCTCTGAATCCCATCATAATAAATCAAAGCTTTCAGATATTTCGTATAAACCAAATCAACCGTCTTATCAATCTGTTCAATCAGAGAACCATGTACCTCATCCTGATATTTCAAGTCGGCATCTGATTTCCCAAAATAGCCAATCTTAATATAAGAACCTGTAACCCATTTCTCCGGATCTTTATAGAATGCCAACATTGCTGCTCTTATCAGATAACCATCTTCATCAATTAGGTGAAGATTTTCCATCAATATTGTATCAGCAACCTTTGTTTCTTCCTCTGTCAGCCTTCCTCTTCTTATAGCCTTTTCTTTCAGTAAATCAATTGCTTCTCTTCTTAAATCTGTCACTTTCAACTTCGGAATCGGCATACCGTCCCAAGTTCTGCCCTGTGATTTCAGAATTGCTTTATCCAGTTCTTTTCCTGTTATTGTTCTCATTGTACTGCCGGAACGGTAAAAATATTTGCCATGATAACTGATGAGCGAAGGGTACTTGTCCACAATAATCTCAATATATTGCAAGTCATTTTCATATAGCAAATTGACATCTGCTACAATACCCATTGTATCTGTAATCTTATTTGGAATAGACTCCAATAGCTTTTTCCTATCTTTATCACTAAGTCCAACAACATCTCCATTATCATTCTTGCCAATATAAAGAGTTTCGCCATAAGCATTCGCATATCCGCAAATCCATTCTAAAAACTCATCGTGCCATGATTCTTTATATTCTATTGTCTGATGTTCCGGCATATTATGCACCTGCTTTCTATCAAAATCCTCTTACATATATAACATTATTGCATCTTTTATAGAATCTATTTCCGAAAAGTTGTAACATGTTATAATTCCTCAGCAAATAAACTTCCCCCAATTCACTACACATGTGTAGCGAATCCACTTATGCCTTACAAACTATATGAATTTCCGCACTATTTTGCATACTTCTTAAAATTCTCTGCCTGTTCCAGTACTTCTTTATAAACATCATTTATCGTAACTGGCGGATAACCATATTTATCAAGCAGAATAATTAAATCCACCTGCAGATTTGCTTTGATATCCTCTCTGGTAGACCAATCCGTGTATTTTACCTTATCGTCTACTACTACTCTAATTTCTTTTGACAACTCTATCATTTTATCATCTGGATATTCAAATTCATAC
>ERZ808040.1398-NODE-1398-length-16293-cov-4.147755_pt1 | contig 16293 bp, 10 predicted proteins | sample MGYA00380191_ERZ808040 | MGnify/ENA primary metagenome ERZ808040 (study PRJEB31490, sample SAMN06133395) | mouse gut metagenome | isolation source: J6 | host: mice | place: China: Chengdu | collected 2015-05 ... | reverse complement strand
ATGGCGGACGGTGCTGTCACGAACCGGCGCGGGGCTGCTTTGGAAGAAGAGGCATACCAAGAGGAGTTTGCAGAGGAAGGGTATGAGGAGATCACAAGGCAGGCACCGCGCGTGATTACGTTCCAGAAGAGCGGGAAGGAAGAACGTGCGGATGCTTTGGCGGCAGGTAGAAAACAGCCGAAGGAAGAGCCCGTGCGTTTTGTGGATGCACTAAAAGCAAGGGGGAAAAAGGGAAAAGGGCAAAATGAGGCACCGTGCGGCACGGCGGAGGAAGTTGCCTTGGTGCAGAACACGGAAGAAACTCCGAAGACGGCTCCTGTAGAAGAAGTTGTACCGCCGCAGTGCATGCAGGAGATTACGATCACCGGAGATTATCAAAAGGAAAATGTCCCGTTCTATGAGGAGGAACTAAAACGTAAATTTGGCGGCACGGAAGGAAATTCTGCGACTGTAGAACGGAAATTCTACGATGTTAGTGTGTCCAAAGATGGTTCTACCGTCAAGGAAAATGATGTCGTTTTGATCTATAAAGAACTTTACGGTGACGATGAGCCGATTATCCCGCCAAAACCGGAGGAAAAGGAAACCGAGACCGCGGACAGGGATAAGCCCGCGGATGCCGGGACAGAGGGGGACGATTTTGTTGTCAGTGCGGATATGATCTTTGCCAATGCAGGGATTGACCCGGCCGTGCGGGAATTTGCCAAAATGGAGGAGACGCAGAACCAGGCCATATCAGCGGGTGTGAGTGCGGCGGAAGAGGGCGGTACGGTTCTTGCGTTCCCTGTAAAAGAAAACCCACCACAAAGAACCCCGGACTTCTGGCCGGATATGTCCGTAGACCAGGGCGGGGCTTTACCGTCTGCGGCATCGGAGGGCGGTATTGTAAAAGTTGTGCCGCAGGCAGAAATGGGTACCGTCGGGGATTCTTCCGGCGATGCGCCGGAGACGGCATTGGATCAGGAAAATTTCTTTGGCGGGTTCGGGACGGCGTATCCGGATGAAGATGCGCCGGATCTTACACCGTCGGAACTGCAGTACCCGGCAAAGGGCGGTGCGGAAGGTTTTCCAAACGCCGTGCGTCAGGCGGTTCCTGCGGCACCTGCATCCTGCGGTGCGCCGCGCGCGGATGCAGGTGCCGCAGGAACCCCACGGATATCCGGTGGCAGCGCGGCATTATCGCTCGTGCCGTTCCCGGTGCCGGAAAAGAAATACGAATTCCCGCCGATTGACCTTCTGGCAAAACCAGTGCAGGGAAAGGGGGCAAATGAGCGGGAACTAAAAGAGACTGCAGCAAAGCTCCAGAGCACCCTGCAAAGCTTTGGCGTGCGTGTCACCATCACCAATATCAGCTGCGGGCCGGCGGTCACTCAGTATGAGCTCCAGCCGGAACAGGGCGTGAAGGTCAACCAGATCACGAAGCTTTCCGATGATATTAAGCTGAACCTCGCAGCGACGGACATCCGCATCGAGGCACCGATCCCCGGCAAGGCGGCCATTGGTATTGAAGTTCCGAACAAGGAAAATACACCGGTTATTTTGCGGGAATTGTTGGAAAGCGAAGAGTTTAAAAAACACAAATCCCGTCTTGCTTTTGCGGTCGGGAAAAATATCAGCGGGCAGATCGTTGTCTCGGACATCGCCAAAATGCCGCATATGCTGATCGCGGGGGCAACGGGATCCGGTAAGTCCGTCTGTATCAACACCATCATTATGAGCATTCTCTACAAAGCCGACCCGAAGGATGTCAAGCTGATCATGGTCGATCCGAAGGTTGTGGAGTTAAGCGTGTACAACGGCATACCGCATCTGCTCATCCCGGTCGTGACGGATCCGAAAAAGGCAAGCGCGGCATTAAACTGGGCGGTGGCGGAGATGACCGACCGTTATCAGAAATTCGCGGCACTCTCTGTGCGCGACCTGACCGGATACAATGAAAAGGTAGGGGCATTTGACGAGCCAAACCCTGCGTTCCCTCGCCTGCCGCAGATCGTTATCATTGTGGACGAGCTTGCCGATTTGATGATGGTGGCATCGGCGAACGAGGTGGAGGATGCCATCTGCCGTCTGGCGCAGATGGCGCGCGCGGCAGGGCTTCACCTGATCATAGCGACACAGAGGCCTTCCGTCAACGTCATCACCGGCGTGATTAAGGCGAATGTGCCGTCGCGCGTGGCGTTTGCGGTGACTTCTGCCGTGGATTCCAGGACAATCTTGGACGGCGTGGGGGCAGAGCGCCTGCTCGGCAAGGGCGACATGCTCTTTTTCCCGTCCGGCTATCCGAAACCAGTGCGCATTCAAGGCGCATTTGTCTCCGATGCCGAGGTCAGCAAAGTTGTTGATTTCTTAAAGGAACAGACTGAGGGAGCGGGCGGTTACAACGAGGAAATCAACCAGAGGATCATGACCGCCACATCGGGAGGGGACGGCGCATCGGCATTGGGCGGGGACGGCAACGACGATTATTTTGCGGAAGCGGGAAAATTTATCATCGAGAAGCAGAAAGCATCCATCGGTATGCTGCAGAGGGTGTATAAGATCGGCTTTAACCGTGCCGCCCGCATTATGGACCAGCTGACTGCAGCGGGGGTTGTAGGTCCTGAGGAAGGCACGAAGCCAAGAAAAATCCTGATGACACAGTTGGAATTTGAAGAATATTTAAAGACGGCACATTAAGGGAAAATGCTGTAAAGACGGCAGAATGAGAGGGAAAATGAAGCATTTTAAATCGATGTGGGAGGCACAGCCTGTATTTAAAGCCCTGAGTGCGCCGATGCGCGTGCGGATCATGGAACTGCTCTATGAAGAGGGCGACTGGAAACTCGATGATATCGCGAGGGCGTTGAAGCTGACCAACAGTGCTGTCTCGATGCATGTGGAGCGTCTGGTGGAAGCGGGGCTGGTGACAGTGCAGACTGTTCCGGGAATCCGGGGGATCTGTAAGATCTGCAAGCCCTGCTACGGCGGTATGATGGTCGACATGTGCCCAAACCTGCCGGAACAGCAAAATTTCTATACCGACGATATCCCGGTCGGTGCTTACTACGAGTGCGCGGTAACCCCGACTTGTGGAATTGCAACACCAAAGCAGATCATCGGGGAATTTGACATGCCGAAATATTTCATGTTCCCGAACCATTATGATGCCGGGGTTTTCTGGATCGGAACGGGTTATGTCCTCTATTGTCTGCCCAACCGCTTAAAGCCGGGGGAGCGTCTTGTAAAGCTGACGCTCTCGATGGAGCTTTCCTCGGAATATCCGGGTTACAACGAAGATTTTCCGTCGGATATTTATTTTGAGGTGGCGGGGGTTAACGTCGGCAAATGGATCAGTCCCGGCGATTACGGGAGCCGCAGGGGACATTACACGCCGGCGTGGTGGCCGGAAAACTGCAACCAGTACGGTCTGTTAAAAACGCTTTCCATCACGCGCGAGGGCACGTTTATCGACGGCGGTTTCCGGATTGGCGACGTGACGGTTGATGAGCTTAGAATCGACTATACGACACAGATCACATTCCGGATCTCCGTGCCGAAGGATACGAAAAACTGCGGCGGCTTAACGGTCTTTGGACGCGGCTTCGGGGACTATGACCAAGGGATCGTCTGCACGGAATATTATGAATGATACGCGGGACTAAAATATGAAAGGGAAAACGATGTGGGGCGGATGAAGCGGCATGGATGGAAACGACAAAAGAATATCCGGACATTGTTTCTTTTTGAGCTGCTCTGCAAAGCGGCTTTCACGATGATTTTTTATCCGTTTTGCACCGCCGCATTCCGTCTGCTCTTAAGGATTACGGGCTACAGTTATCTGACCCTTGAAAACCTCGCGCGGTTTGTGAGGCAGCCGGCAACCATTCTGGTCATTTTCCTCCTGCTTTTGGCAGGGGCACTGTTTTATCTTGTCGAGGCGGTCTCCCTGATTGTGTTTTATCAGGGGTATGTAAAAGAAAAAAGAGTAAATGTCGTACAGATCCTTTTTCCGGGGCTAAAGGAGGTACGGTATCTCCTGGGACAAAAACATTGGATGGCGCTGCTTTTGTTTTCCCTTCCCAATGCGCTCGTTACGCTCTCGCCGATGCTGATCGTTTTTGCGATCCAGTTAAAAGTGCCGGCATATATCGCAAGGACAGTGACAAGTAAGCCGTACGGCACTTTTTTTGTCGTGGTTTTTCTTTTGCTTTGTCTTTTTGTCAGTTTTTTCGGGATGTATTCGCTATATTATTGTGTGCTTGGCGAATACAGTTTCCTTGACGGTTTTCGCAGGAGTGTCCGTGTCGTCCGGCAGAAGCTGTTTTCGTTGATTGGTTGCTGTGTCGGGATAAATTTGCTGTTATCCGCAATTTATGCCGTTATATACATTGGGGTACTGATCCTTGCTTGCTACCTGATCTATCTTACTAAAAGCGAGGAAGTGCTGATGGCGGCATTGCTCACGGCGTATGATGAGGTCATGATCTATATGGGTGTGATGATTACGGTCGTGACACAGATCGTAAATTATGCGGTGCTTGCCCGTCTCTTTACAAAATACGGCATGCCGTTCCTTCCAGGAAACCGGATCGAAAAATTCCAGGAGCAGATCGCCTATGAGGATGCGGCGAGACAGCTTGAGTACACGAACGGAGAGCGGGTGCTAAAAAGGATGGACAGCCATTATACGAGGCTTACGGCGCTCGTTGTGGCGGCGGTGGTCTTTGTGAATGCGTACGGGCTCATTGACGCGTTCCGGAACGGTTCGCTGACGGACCGGGAAACACTTTTTGGAACATATATCACAGCACACCGGGGATCCTCCGCGGCAGCCCCGGAAAATACACTTGCCGCCTTGGAGCGGGCGATTGATGATATGGCGGATTTTGCGGAAATTGATGTGCAGGAGACAAGGGACGGTGTCGTGATCCTGATGCACGATGCCAGCCTGCGGCGCACGACGGGGGCAAGGGCAAGGGTGAGCGACCTGACCTACGCGCAGATTGTGGAGCTTGACGCAGGAGTATGGTTTTCGGGGGATTACGCGGGGGTACATGTGCCGACGTTGGAGGAAGCGCTAAAGCTCTGCAAAGGGAAGATCAACCTCAACATCGAGTTAAAGGCAGGGAAATCCACTGCCCTGAATGATGATTTAACGGAGAAGGTGCTGCGCCTTATCGACCTGTATGACATGGAGGACCAGTGCATGATCAGCTGTACCGACCAGGCGATGTTAGCGAAGGTGAAAGACTACAACAGCAAGATCAAGACCGGATATATCCTTTCGTTTGCTTACGGAATGTTTTATAATGTGGATTACATTGATTTTTTCAGCATGAAGTCAAGCTTTTTGAATGAGAGCACGGTAAAAACCCTGCACAGCCTCGGTAAGGAAGTGCATGCCTGGACTGTAAATTCGCGCTCGGAAACCGAGCGCATGAAGCAGCTTGGCGTGGACAATATCATCACGGATCATCCGGTCATGGTGCGGGAGATCGTTTATGAGGAAAATGTCCGGATGGGATTTTTTAAATTGCTGGGTTTTATCAGGCCTTGAGAAAGGGGGAGGAACATGGTGCGGGATTATCTTCCGGTTTGCAGAGAGGATATGGAAAAACGGGGGTGGGAGCAGTGTGATTTTGTCTATGTGATCGGGGATGCCTATGTGGACCACCCGTCCTTTGGACCGGCGATCATCAGCCGCCTGTTAGAGAGCGAAGGCTACCGGGTTGGGATCATATCGCAGCCGGACTGGAAGCATGAGGACAGCATTTCGGTGCTCGGGCTTCCGAGGCTTGCCTTCCTTGTGTGCGGTGGAAACATGGATACCATGGTAAACCATTACACGGTGGCGAAAAAGCGCCGGCAGACGGATTATTATTCGCCGGGCGGCGAGATGGGGAGGCGGCCGGACCGGGCGACAATCGTCTACTGCAATCTGATCCGCAAAAAATATAAGTCCGTACCGATCGTCATTGGCGGCATTGAGGCATCGTTGCGCAGGCTGGCACATTATGACTACTGGAGCGATAAAGTAAGGCGCTCCATCCTGTTGGATTCGCAGGCAGATATTTTATCATACGGTATGGGGGAACATTCCGTTGTCGAGGTGGCGGATGCGTTAAACGCGGGCATTGCGGTGAAGGATATCACGTTTGTGCCCGGGACGGTGTACCGTGCGGTGGAGCTTAGTTCCGTCTATGATGCACTCATACTGCCGTCCTTTGCGGAAATCACGGAGGACAAGGCCGCCTTTGCGAAAAGTTTTTATATCCAGTATTGCAACACCGACCCGTTTTCCGGGAAGCGTCTGGTGGAACAATACAAGGATGCGGAATATATTGTACAGAATCCTCCGGCAAAGCCGCTGACACAGGGGGAGATGGACCGCGTGTACGCATTGCCGTACATGAGGAATTACCATCCGTCCTACGAGGCGGCGGGAGGTATCCCAGCCATCAGCGAACTGCGGTTTTCCATCACGAGCAACCGCGGCTGCTATGGCGGCTGCAGTTTTTGCGCGCTGACGTTCCATCAGGGGCGCATCATCCAAACGCGCAGCCACGAATCTATTTTGCAGGAGGCGGCGGCATTTACTTATGAGCCGGATTTCAAGGGCTATATCAATGATGTCGGGGGGCCGACGGCGAATTTCCGTGCGCCTGCATGTGAAAAACAGCTTACAAAGGGGGCTTGCGTAAACAGGCAGTGCCTTTTCCCGTCCCCGTGCAAAAACTTAAAAATCGACCACAGCGATTACCTTTCCCTGCTGCGAAAGCTCCGAGAAATCCCGCGCGTGAAAAAAGTATTTATCCGTTCCGGCATCCGCTTTGACTATTTGGTGCACGATGCGGATGACACCTTTTTTTACGAGCTCTGTAAGTACCATGTCAGCGGGCAGCTAAAGGTAGCGCCGGAGCATGTGTGCGACGCGGTATTAAGGCGGATGGGAAAGCCAGAGAACGCGGTTTACGGGCGTTTTTTGGAAAAATATAAAAGAATCAATGAAAAGCTTGGGCTAAAGCAATTTGTTGTCCCGTACCTGATGTCCTCTCATCCCGGATCGACGTTAACGGAAGCGGTGGCGCTCGCGGAATATCTGCGCGATCTTGGATACATGCCGGAGCAGGTGCAGGATTTTTACCCGACCCCTTCTACCATCTCGACCTGCATGTATTACACCGGGCTTGACCCAAGGGATATGAAACCGGTCTATGTGCCGAAGACACCACATGAAAAAGCGATGCAGCGGGCGCTTATCCAGTACCGCAACCCGAAGAATTATGAGCTTGTATATGAGGCGCTTGTTGCGGCAGGCAGGGAGGATCTGATCGGGTTTGATAAGAAATGCCTGATCCGCCCGCGCCAGAGGAAACCAGAGGGCGCATATCATACGGACCGCGGCAGGAAGGGCGCAGGAGAAAGAAACGGCGGCAAGGCGCGGGAGAAGCAACGGATGCCGGAAATGAAAAAACAAAAGGGTGCAGGGAAGGATTTCAAAGGAAAACGCGGACACGGAGAAACCGGGAAACGGCAGGCACAGACTCCAAAAGGGAAGGAAAAATCCGTAAGAAACCGGACAGGGGAGAAGAAGGAGACAGCCGGCAAGGTAAAAAGACCGGATAATTTTAAACTGCGGGGACAAAAAGCCGCGGAAAAGAAGAGAAAGTCATGATTGTGAATAAGGGGGAATGGGATGGGAAAACCAGTAATCGGTGTTATGCCGCAGTACAGTGCGGAGAGCGGCCGCATTATGGTCACGGCAAATTATTTCCACGCGGTACGGCAGGCGGGGGGAATTCCGGTACTTTTGCCGCTTTTTTCGGAGTGTTTTGATATTGAGGGAATTTTGGACCGGTTTGACGGCTTTCTTTTTCCGGGCGGTCCGGATATCAACCCGCTGTTGTTCGGGGAGGAAACGCTTCCGGAATGCGGTAACATTGTGTCTGAGCGTGACACGCTCGAACTCGGCCTGATGTCAGGGATCCTGCGTTCCGGCAAGCCGGTTTTCGGCATCTGCCGCGGGATCCAGGTGATGAATGTAGCATTGGGCGGCACGCTTTTTCAGGATATCCCCAGCCAGACCGGGGAACAAAAAGTCGGGCACTACCAAAAGGCGGGGAATGCCGTGCTGACCCACTCCGTCCGCGTTGAGAAGAATACCCTGCTATACGATATTGTAAAAAAAGAGCGGATCACCGTCAACAGCTTTCACCATCAGTCGTGCAAGATACTTGGGGAAGGGCTGGTTTTAAACGCGTCCGCAGCGGACGGGATCATCGAGGCCGCTGCACTAAAAAACCACCGCTTTTTCCTCGGGGTACAATGGCATCCGGAACACCTTTACGGCTTGGATGATGCCATGACAAAGGTGTGGGATACTTTTGTCGGACTGTGCTGATGGGAGATATGCGGGACTTAAAACAGCAAATCTTTGAACCGTGCCCGAAACGGATATCCGGGAGTGGAGCGGACGGAAAGCCGTTTGGCGCTGTCTGGCACGGGGAGGAGATATGCGGGACTTAAAATAGGAGGATAGTTGATATGGCCATACATACAGTCGAGAACGAAGAACTTAAGGTGCAGGTATCCGATCACGGCGGGGAACTGGTCTCCATCGTCAGGAAAGCGGACGGACAGGAATATCTCTGGAACGCGGATCCTGCTTTTTGGAACCGTCACGCACCCGTCCTTTTCCCTTTTGTCGGAGGGTTAAGGGATAAGACTTACCGATATCAGGGGAAATCGTATTCACTCGGACAGCACGGGTTCGCGCGGGACATGGAATTTGAGCTTGTCTCAAACAGCGGGACGGAAATTTGGCATCGCCTTGTTCCGACAAAGGAAACTCGTGCCAATTACCCGTTTGAATTTGAGCTTGAGACCGGACTGCGTCTGTTCCGCAATCAGGTTGTTGTCCTCTGGCGCGTCCAAAACAAGTCAAAGACGGAGGACATGTATTTTTCCATCGGTGGGCATCCGGCATTTTTGTGTCCGGTTGGGGGCAGGGGAAAACGCTGCGACTATGAAATCCTTTTTGAGGGGGTTTCCATCGTAAATACAAGGATGCTTGCGGGCGGACTTGCCATGACAGGGCTTGAGCAGCTTGAACTTGAGAAAAAGGAGATCGGCGGGAAAACATACGGTGCGGTAAAGGTGGACGAACATCTGTTTGACCGCGATGCTTATGTGATTGAGGGGCATCAGACGAGGGAGGTCGCACTTGCAGATCCAAACGGTAAGATTTATCTCGCCGTGAAATTTGACGCGCCTCTTTTCGGTGTCTGGGCACCGAGGGGAAACGCACCGTTCGTCTGCATCGAACCGTGGTACGGCCGCTGTGACAGTGTGGATTTTGCCGGGACGCTTGAGGAGAAAGCCTATATCAACACCTTGGAGCCGGGGCAGGTATTTAGCAAAAATTATCATATCTGCATATATTGATCATGATATCCCGTGAAAAAAGTATTTAGCGTAATTGCATAACAAAAAGATGTTCGGGAAAAAGGAATGCTTTCGGTCATTCGGAAGACTCCCCCAACAGGTAGGTGTGTAAAAAGAGAAGAAAATTGGCGGGATCAGAAAATGTGTTAAACAGTGCCGCAAGGGGGCAGGAACTCTTGGACATGATAGATCGGGGGATATATGGATATTGATGTAGAGCGGGAGATCGGCAGCCTTGTCGATGAGATTTTGTGTGATTACCGGAGTGAGCGGACGATTGACCGGGGAAATACCGTCAATCAGCTTGACAAAGAAGCAATCATCGAGATTGTATATAAATTGCAGCAGATTATATTTCCGGGGTATTTTAAAAACAAAAAATACAAATTCTATACGCAGAAAAATAATCTGACCATGCTGCTTGAGGATGTTTTGTACCATCTTAACCGTCAGGTAGTGAATGTGTTTGAGCATATGGAAGAATATGCGGACAGTACGCATGAGGAGCTTTTATGTCTGGCAGGGGAAAAGTGCATGGCGTTTTTGCGGTGCATCCCGAACATACGGTCGCTGATTGAGACGGATGTGCAGGCAGCGTACGACGGTGATCCGGCCGCCTACAATACGGATGAGATTATTTTTTCGTATCCGGGGCTTTATGCCATTATGGTCAACCGCATCGCGCATGAGCTCCACAGACTTTGTATCCCGCTGATCCCGCGCATCATGACGGAGCACGCGCACAGCCTGACGGGGATTGATATCCATCCGGGAGCGACGATCGGGAAATATTTTTTTATTGACCACGGGACCGGGATTGTCATCGGCGAGACTACGGTAATCGGAGACAATGTAAAGATTTACCAGGGTGTCACGCTCGGCGCGCTCTCGACCAAAGGCGGGCAGAAATTAAAGAGCAAAAAGCGCCATCCGACGATCGAGGATAATGTGACTATTTACTCCGGTGCCTCCATCCTCGGCGGGGAGACGGTGATCGGTGCGGGTGCGGTGATCGGCGGCAATGCCTTTATCACGGCATCCATACCGGCGGGCACGCGCGTCAGCATAAAAAACCAGGAGCTTACAATGGATTACGGTAAAGCCAGCATCAAGGGGATGGATATCGGACAGGATGACAGTTGGTTTTATGTGATCTGACCGGGTCAAGGCCGCGGATGAAAAGCGGATAAACCTCAAAATTAGAGGAAGTTTTTTGGCGGCGGTAAGTTTTGTTGCCATGCAGCAGGAAATCAGCGGGGCTTTGAAAGATCGGGAGGCGTTCCGGACATAGGGAGATGACTGCGGGGCAGGGGAAATGATGCCCCGCAGTCCGGCGAAAAACGTTTTAGGAAAGGATAGGACAAATGTTGGATGTACTGATTATTGGCAGCGGTCCTGCGGGGCTGTCCGCTGCAATTTACGCAAAAAGAGCGGAACTTTCGGTGACGGTTTTGGAAAAGCTCTATTTGGGGCTTGGGCAGATCACCGAGAGCGGTAAGGTAGATAATTATCTTGGGATGCCGGGTGTGAGCGGTTACGATATGGGAGAGGCATTCCAAAACCATGCGGTGTCGTTTGGTGTCGATTTTAAAGAGGGGGAAGCAGCGGCGGTCGAAAAGACAGAGGACGGTTTTGCCGTCACATTGGCGGACGGGGAAATTTTAACAGCAAAATCAGTGATCTACGCGGCGGGAGCTGCCCACCGCCATCTGGGAATCCCGGGTGAGGAGGAATTTTCCGGGCGCGGGGTTTCTTACTGTGCGGTCTGTGACGGGGCATTTTACCGGGGAAAGGACGTGGCGGTGGCAGGCGGCGGGAATACCGCGCTGGACGACGCGCTCTATCTGTCCGCGCTGTGTGGGAAGGTGTATTTGATCCACCGCCGGGAAGAATTCCGTGGGGCGGCGGCAACCCTTGCAAAATTGAAGGGAAAAGAGAATGTCGAAATTCTCGCGCCGGCGGTTATCAAAGCCGTGACAGGGGAGAAAAAGGTATCGGGTATTGTGCTTTTGGACGGGCGGGAGCTTTCCGTCTCCGGCCTGTTTGTCGCGGTCGGTATGATGCCGCAGGCGGCGCTGCTTAGCGGGCTTGTGGAACTTGATGCGTCGGGTTATGTGGTGGCGGACGAGACCGGGAAGACATCGCTGCCCGGATTTTTTGTGGCGGGTGATGTGCGTACAAAGAAGCTGCGCCAGGTAGTGACGGCGGCGGCAGACGGGGCGAATGCCGCCGTGGCAGCCGCGGAATATCTGCGGGAGGGCTGAGCTTTCCCACAGGCTTTTCCGGGTTAAAAATGGTTTTTGGGTTAAAGAGCATGCAAGGAGGGGGAATATGGAGAGGATCTTGCTGGTGGAGGACGACCGGATGATCACCGAAAGCCTGAGCGCATTTTTGAAGCAGGAAGGGTTTTTGGCGGAATGTGCACCCGGACAGCGCGAGGCAGAGGCGCTTTTGGATGCGGGCGGCTTTGATCTGGTGTTACTCGACGTTTCCCTGCAAAACGGGAACGGATTTTCGCTGTGCGGGAAGCTGAGGGAGGAATACCGGATCCCGGTGATTTTTTTGACAGCATCCGGAGATGAGTACAGTGTTGTAACAGGGCTTGATATGGGGGCGGAGGATTATATCCGCAAACCATTCCGCCCAAGAGAACTGATTTCCCGCATCCGCGCAGTGCTGCGCCGCACCGGGGGAAGCCGGTCCGTTTTCGATTTTTACGGTGTGCGCGTGGATACGGACAAGGCTCTTGTGAGCAGGGACGGAAAGGAAATCGTGCTTTCAGCGTTGGAGTACCGCCTGCTTCTGATTTTTTGCCAAAACAAGGGGAATGTGATTGCAAGAGAACGGCTGCTTGCGGATCTTTGGGATGTGGCGGGTGATTTTGTGAATGACAATACGCTGACCGTGTACATCAAAAGGCTTCGGGAAAAGATTGAGGATGACCCGGCGAAACCGGAGCGCATCAAGACGGTGCGCGGTATTGGATACCGCGCTTAGAGGGAGGGACGGATGAACAAAAAAAGCAATGCGCTGCTCTGGGGATTCTTTTTTGCAACGGCACTTTTCGGCTTTTTGGCGGGACTTTTCATTAACTTGCGGGCGGCGCTCCTTGCGGCCGCCTGCGTTTTTTTCTGCGCGCTTGCCACGGCCGCTTCTTACCGCAAAAACCGCAAAGTTTTAAGTGAACTTGCCTTTGATATGGACCGGCTTCTGCACGGCGATTACCGTGTGCGCTTCCAGAAATACGAGGAGGGCGAGACGGCGGTCGTGGCAAACGAACTCGCAAAAATTACGGATACACTGCAGAGCCAGGCAGAGAAGTTAAAAAAAGAGAAAGTATATCTGGCAGATTCGATCGCGGATATCTCCCATCAGATCCGCACACCGCTCACTGCGCTAAATCTGACACTTGAGACATTCCCGGTGATGGCTGATGAGGCAAATACCAACCCGGCCATAGCGAGGGAACAGGCAGAAAAACAAAAGCAGCTGAAAGGGCTGACACGCCGGATGGAGTGGCTGATTGAGGCACTGTTAAAGCTTTCCAAGCTGGATGCCGGGACGGTTCATTTTGTGAAAGAACCTGTTTGTGCGGCGGAACTTGTAAAGCATGCCGTGCAGCCGTTCGGGATTTTGATGGAGGTGCGCGGCCAGACGCTTGATCTGTCAGGGCTTTCGGGGGATGCGCACTTTCTCGGCGACATGGCATGGAGTGCGGAAGCGGTCGGGAATGTGCTGAAAAACTGCATCGAACATACAGGAGAAGGCGGAACGATCTGGGTATCAGCATCGGAAAACGCGATTTATACCGAGATTATTATAGAGGATGACGGCGAGGGACTGGATGAAAACGATCTGCTCCATTTATTTGAGCGTTTTTATAAGGGAAAGAATTCTTCCGGGAACAGTGTCGGCATCGGCCTGGCGCTCACTCGGGCAATCCTTTCGGCGCAGAATGGGACGATCTGTGCCGAAAACCGAAGAACGGGCGGCGCGCGCTTTCTTCTCCGGATTTATAAGGGGATTGTATGAAAACCGAACGGGCGGGCAATTTCGGAACCGTACCGTTTTGTGAGGAAGCAGGAGAAATTTGTTGAAAAAATGAATTTCATCGAAGTGACGAAATTGTCACTTAAAATTCACCGTACCGTAAGTTTCGCAGGATATAATAGGGGAAAATAAAAAAGGAGCCGGGGCGGATAAAGAAATTGTTGCTGCCCTAGGAACAAGGGAGGTTTTATGGAAATATTGCGCGTGGAACATCTGACAAAAGTATATGGGGAGAAGGAAAATAAGGTTGTAGCGCTGAACGACGTTAGTTTTTCGGTTGAATGGGGGCAGTTTGTCGCGATCATCGGGCCATCCGGTTCCGGAAAATCGACACTTCTGCATATTCTGGGCGGTGTGGACCGCCCGACATCGGGAAAAGTATATCTCAGCGATACCGATGTGTACGGGCAGAAAGATGAGCAGCTTGCTATCTTCCGCCGCCGGGAGGTAGGTCTGATCTATCAGTTCTATAACCTGATCCCGGTCTTAAACGTGACGGAGAACATGACACTTCCGGTATTGCTTGACGGGCGCAAAGTCAACGGCGAACGTTTGGATGAATTGTTGGAAGTCCTAAAACTAAAAGGGAGGGAGGATCATCTGCCAAACGAACTTTCCGGCGGCCAGCAGCAGAGAGTTTCCATTGGAAGGGCGCTGATGAACGCGCCTGCCGTGATGCTTGCAGACGAGCCGACCGGGAACCTTGACTCGAAAAACAGCCATGAGATCATTGAACTCTTAAAACTGTCGAACAAAAAATTTAACCAGACGCTGATTGTCATCACACACGACGAGTCGATCGCGCTGCAGGCCGACCGTATTATTGCCATTGAGGATGGGCAGATCACGAGAGATGAGGTGATCCGCAAATGAAAATTTTAAATAAAGTGACGCTTGCAGGCTTAAAGAAGAACAAAGTGCGCACGGCAGTGACAATCATAGGGATTATTTTATCGACCGCAATGTTTACGGCGGTCACGGTCAGTATTTCCAGCCTGAAACATTATATGCTGGAAACAACAATCGCGGAGGAGGGCGAGTGGGAGGGCTCTTTGTACGGGATCGGACAGGACGTTGCAGCACAAGTGATGGGAGATGCAGAAATCGATCGCGCGTTCGGGATATATGAAATTGGATACATGAATCTGGCAGATTCGATAAAAAACGGCAGGGAAGAGCTGGAATGGACGGACGATTATCAGCCATATCTGCAGTTTTGCAGTCTGTTCGGGGATATTTCCAACGCAGAGGAACTTGCAAAGTTTGAATTGATTGAGGGCAGGATGCCGGAGAACGAAAATGAAATCCTGCTTTCGGAGGAATTTATCAACTACGGGAAACGCAAGTTTAAGATTGGCGATACGGTCACGGGAAGTATCGGTTACCGGGAATTTGAGGGCGAGATTTTAAACGGGCATAATGAACTTATCGTCAAGATGATAAAAGTGGATGAAGAGGGTTCGGTGGAAGATGGGGAGGAAGACGCAGAAAAAACCGGGGAAAAAATGGTGAGGACAGTTGCCGAACGCCTGGTGACGGACGGGCAGAAAAGAACCTTCACGGTTGTCGGTGTGTGCCGCTATACCACACAGCACTATGCTACGCCGGGCTATACCGTATTTTGCGGGGCGGATCGTTCCACGGGAGAGCGCTTATCATCAGGCAGGGGATTTACCAGTGTATTTTTCACGATGAAAAAGCAAAGCGGGCTTTTTAGTTTTCTTGACCGCTATCAGGCATCCGCGCGGGACTATGACTATCATAGCCATCTGCTGTACACGAACGGTATTTCCAGGGCAGATTCTTTCTCCAACGTGTATTTCGGTCTTGGAACCATTCTTTGCATCATCATTGTATTCGGTTCGGTCGCGCTGATCTACAATGCGTTTTCGATTTCCGTCAATGAGAGAATCAAGCAGTTCGGCCTTTTGGCTTCGATCGGCGCGACCAAGCGCCAGCTTCGTCATAGTGTTCTTTTTGAGGCCTGTACGGTGAGCCTGTTCGGCATACCGCTCGGCATCGGGGCGGGAATCCTTGGGATGAGCATTACCTTCTACGTGCTTCGTTACCGTTTTGTCGGGCTGGTCGGCTCCGCGTCCATCCCGTTTTCCCTGCATGCAGAGCTCTGGGCGCTGATTGCGGCGGCGGTGCTGGCATTTTTTACGGTTCTGGTCTCTGCGGTGATCCCGGCAAAAAAAGCAATGAGGATCTCTGCGATCGAGGCCATCCGCCAGAACAGCGAAATCCGCGTAAACCGCAGGGCAGTGCGCACAAAGGGGTTTCTTCACCGGCTTTTTGGCATGGAAGGGACACTGGCGGACAAAAATTTCCGCCGCAACCGCAAAAAATACCGCGCGACGGTAATCTCGCTCTTTGTCAGTATTGTGCTCTTTATCTCGGCAAGTAGTTTTGTCGAATATTTAAAGGACAGTGCCGCCTCGGTCTCGGTCGCGGACAATTATGATTTCCGCTATTATGTGTATCCGGATCGCGGCTATACCGCCAAGGAGGTCTGCGATGTGATCAAACCGGTCTCCGGTGTTGCGAAAGCATTTGCGGTAGCGTCCCTGTATAATCCGACGCTGGTGGAATGGTCCATGCTTTCCAATGAGTATGTTGAATGGGCGGAGGAATCGGGGGACTATGGCTATGACCGTGAACTTGCAAAGGAGGAGACCGGGCGTGATCGGGCGGTCATTACGGCATATTTTTACTTCATGCAGGATGAGGAGTACATCGCCTACACGAAAGAATGCGGGCTTGCGGAACAGGGGTGGTTTTCGCAGCGCAAGGAGGCGCTCGTGGTTGACAGCGTCCGTC
>ERZ808040.1397-NODE-1397-length-16296-cov-3.907886_pt1 | contig 16296 bp, 13 predicted proteins | sample MGYA00380191_ERZ808040 | MGnify/ENA primary metagenome ERZ808040 (study PRJEB31490, sample SAMN06133395) | mouse gut metagenome | isolation source: J6 | host: mice | place: China: Chengdu | collected 2015-05 ... | reverse complement strand
TTCAGCACAAGAAATGCTTCAGAAAGCAAAGGCAGGTAAGTATGCAGTTGGTCAGTTTAATATTAATAACCTGGAATGGACAAAGGCAGTACTTGCTGCAGCACAGGAGATGAATTCCCCAGTAATATTGGGAGTATCTGAGGGCGCAGGCAAATATATGACAGGTTTTAAAACAGTAGTGGGCATGGTAAATGGCATGTTAGAAGAAATGAAAATTACAGTTCCTGTAGCACTCCATTTAGACCATGGGACATATGAAGGATGCTTAAAATGCGTAGAAGCAGGATTTTCTTCTATTATGTTTGATGGCTCCCATTATCCAATAGAGGAGAATGTGGCAAAGACCCGTGAACTGGTAGATATCTGTGCAAAAAAAGGTATGTCTTTGGAAGCAGAAGTAGGTTCTATTGGTGGTGAAGAAGATGGTGTAGTTGGCGCAGGAGAATGTGCCGATCCACAAGAGTGTAAGGCAATTGCCGATTTAGGTGTTACCATGCTTGCAGCAGGGATTGGGAATATCCATGGAAAGTATCCAGAAAACTGGAAAGGATTAAGTTTTGAAACTCTTGCTGCTGTACAGGAATTAACAGGGGAGATGCCATTAGTATTGCATGGTGGTACAGGGATACCAGAAGATATGATTAAGAAGGCAATTTCTCTTGGTGTAGCTAAAATTAATGTAAATACAGAGTGCCAGCTTTCTTTTGCTGCAGCAACAAGAGAGTATATTGAAGCGGGGAAAGACTTGCAGGGGAAAGGTTTTGATCCAAGAAAACTGTTAGCTCCTGGCACAGAGGCAATTAAAGCTACTGTAAAAGAAAAAATGGAGTTATTTGGATCGGTAAATAAGGCATAAGAAATATGGGGAAAAAGAAGCTGGCAGGTATAGCGAGGAAATTGGTTATTGTTGTGGCAGTTGTGTTGTTTTGTTATTCTGCTTATCAGCTTATTTCTACATTTTTAGAATACAAACAGGGCACAGAAGAATATGATAATTTAGAAAATTTAGTGTTTGCGCAGATGCCGACACAGCCGCCAGTCAGGATAACAGAGCAGGCAGAACCGAAACAAACAGAAGAAAAACAGGATATAACAGAAACCCAGCCTGAACCACAGGAAGAAACAGTGGTAAATTTACAGCAGGAAGCACAGATGAATTATGTGGATTTTGCAACATTAAAAGAGATGAATGAGGATTCTGTTGCATGGATTATCCTTTATGGGACAAATATTAATTATCCTGTTTTGCAGGGCGAAGATAATGATTTTTACCTTCACCATACTTTTAATAAAAAAGCAAATGCGGCAGGTTCTGTTTTTATTGATGCTGCTATTGAAGAGGGAATGGAAGGCAAAAATGTAATTGTTTATGGCCATAATATGAGGAATGGTTCTATGTTTGGTACACTTGCTTATTATAAAAATGAGCAAATGTTTAAAAATTATCCGGCATTTTTGGTTTATACAGAAAACGGGGCTTATGAATATGCTATTTATGCAGCATTTACAACAACAGCGGGTAGTAATGTGTATATTCCAGACTTTGGCAGTGAAGAAAGTTTTTTGGAGTATATTGATCGGATGAAAGGGTTGTCTCTTTATGATACAGGGGTAGAGGTGTCAGCAGATGATAAGATTATGACACTATCGACATGTTCAGGCAGCAATAACGGGCGTTTTGTGGTACAGGCAAAACGGATTGAGCCAGAAGAAGAGGAGCAAAAATAGAAACTTTTAAAAATAATGCTTGCAATTTTGTTGATTTTGATGTATCTTAATTGCATAGTGATAACAAGATTACTTGCTATCCATAAAACCGTGGCTGAACAAAGGTGTTCTAATAGCTTGCTATCAGAACGCCTTTTTTTATGCACATGGGTGCCTAAAGAAAATGCAGTGGAAGCAGACAGGTGCTTGAAAGAATGGCAGTAATATTTGTTAGCTTAAGGAAAAGAGTGGAGAGGAGAAAGTATGAGCAAATTAAATGTAGAGGAAATTTTTGCGGAAAATGTGTTTACACTTGGTAAAATGAAAGAACGCCTGCCAAGAAAGGTATTTGCAGAGGTAAAGAGAGTAATGGAATGTGGCGGGGAATTGTCCCTGTCTGCGGCAGATGTAGTAGCAAAAGCGATGAAAGACTGGGCAGTAGAAAAAGGTGCTACACATTATACTCATTGGTTCCAGCCATTAACAGGGATTACAGCTGAAAAACATGATTCATTTGTAACCCATCCAGATGAAGAGGGAAAGATGTTAATGGAATTTTCTGGTAAGGAACTGATTAAAGGTGAACCAGATGCTTCTTCTTTTCCGTCTGGTGGGTTACGGGCAACTTTTGAAGCTAGGGGCTATACGGCATGGGACTGTACTTCCCCAGCATTTGTAAAAGAAAGTGGCACAGGGCCAATTCTTTGTATCCCAACAGCATTTTGTTCTTATAAAGGAGAAGCTTTAGATAAGAAAACACCGCTGCTTCGTTCTATGGAGGCAATTAATGAACAGGCACTCCGTATTGTGCGTTTATTTGGCAATACAGGCGCAACTAAGGTTACAGCTTCTGTAGGCCCAGAACAAGAGTATTTTTTAGTAGATAGGAAGAAATATTTACAAAGAAAAGATTTAATTTATGCAGGACGTACTTTGTTTGGTGCTGCAGCCCCAAAAGGGCAGGAGATGGAAGATCATTATTTTGGAGTAATCCGTGAGCGTATAGGTGCCTATATGAAAGACTTAAATATTGAGTTGTGGAAACTTGGCGTAACAGCAAAAACACAACACAATGAAGTAGCACCAGCGCAACATGAGCTAGCACCAATTTATGAAACAGCTAATATAGCAGTTGACCATAATCAGTTAATTATGGAAACCATGAGAAGAGTAGCAGAACACCATGGTATGGCATGTTTGCTCCATGAAAAACCATTTGCAGGCGTAAATGGTTCTGGCAAACATGATAACTGGTCATTAACTACAGATAATGGCGTAAATTTGTTAGATCCTGGTGATACGCCAAATGAAAATATCCAATTTTTATTAGTGTTAGCTTGTATTATGAAGGCGGTTGACAGGCATGCAGATTTGCTCCGCCAGTCCGCATCAGATGTGGGGAATGACCATAGATTAGGTGCAAATGAGGCACCTCCTGCTATTATTTCAATGTTCCTTGGGGAACAGCTAGAAGATGTAGTAAAACAGTTGGTAGAAACAGGAGAAGCTACACATAGCTTACATGGTGGAAAATTACAGACTGGCGTATCTACCCTTCCTGATTTAGATAAAGATGCTACAGATAGAAATAGGACTTCGCCATTTGCTTTTACTGGGAATAAGTTTGAATTCCGTATGGTAGGTTCTTCTGACTCGATAGCAAGCCCAAATACTACGTTAAATGCCATTGTAGCGGAGGCGTTTTGCGAGGCGGCAGATGAGCTAGAAAAAGCAGAGGATTTTGATATGGCTGTCCATGATTTAATTAAGAAGTATATGACAGAACATCAAAGAATTGTATTTAATGGAGATGGGTATTCAGAGGACTGGGTAAAGGAAGCAGAAAGGAGAGGGCTTCCAAATATTAAGTCGATGGTAGATGCCACAGCAACTTTGACTACTGAAAAATCGATTCGCTTATTTGAAAAGTTTGGTATTTTCACTAAGGCAGAATTAGAGTCTAGGGAAGAAATTTTATATGAGACTTATGCAAAAAGTATTAATATTGAAGCATTAACAATGATAGATATGGCAACAAAACAAATTATCCCTGCTGTAGTGAAATATACAATTACATTGGCAAATTCTTTAAGTGCAGTAAAAGCAGCATGTGAAGCGGCAAATGTAAGTGTACAGAAAGAATTACTAATAGAAGTTTCAGATCTGCTGGCAGAAACGAAAACAGCACTTACTGTGTTAAAGAAGGCTGTAGCAGAAGCGTCCCAAAAGGAAGCTGGCAAGGATATGGCATATGCGTATAAAGATATTGTAATGCCTGCTATGGCAGCATTAAGGGCACCTGTGGATAAATTGGAAATGTTAGTAGATAAAGAAGCATGGCCAATGCCATCTTATGGGGATTTGATTTTTGAGGTATAAAGAAGAAAAAAACATCACTGGAAATGTGATGTTTTTTTATGCCGGCGACCGGAATCGAACCGGTACGGGAGGTTAATCCCGCAGGATTTTAAGTCCTGTGCGTCTGCCAGTTCCGCCACGCCGGCTTATTTATAAGGCTTGTATAACTATAACATAAAGTGGCTAAAAATGCAAGAGTTTCCTGTATAGTTTTTTTAAATAAAATGTGGTATACTGTTTCACGTGGAGGTGGGGCCTAATTGAAGTTTATATTAACAGCGATCAATGCCAAATATATCCATTCTAACTTGGCAATTTATGATTTAAAAGCATATTGCAAGCAATATAAGTAACATATTGAGCTTTCATAATATACTATTAATCACAATATAGAATATATTCTTACTGACTTATATAGGAAAAACCCAGATGCGGTTGCATTTTCTTGTTATATCTGGAATATTGCAATAGTGGAAGTTTTAATAAGGGAAATTTATAAGGTATTGCCAGATATAAAAATTTGGCTTGGCGGCCCTGAAGTGTCTTACCGGGCAGAAGCTTTGTTAAAACAACATCCATATTTGCAAGGGGTAATGGTAGGAGAGGGAGAACAGGCCTTTTTGCAGTTAATGGAGCATTATATAACGAAGGACCGGGCATTAAGTGAGGTACAAAACTTAGTTTACCAAGATAATGAAGGAATCCATAAAAATAAACAAGGCCCTCTTCTTGCACTTTCAGAAGTACCATTTCCTTACGAGGATATGGAAAAGTTTGAGAATCGGATTATTTATTATGAAAGTAGTAGAGGATGCCCATATTCTTGTAGTTATTGCCTTTCTTCTGTGGAAAAAAAGCTGCGGTTCCGTAATTTAGAACTGGTAGAAAAAGAATTACAATTTTTTTTGGATAGAAAAGTAAAACAAGTTAAATTTGTGGACAGGACGTTTAATGTCTGGCATACACATGCAATGGCGATTTGGCAGTATATTTTTAACCATGATAATGGCGTGACAAATTTTCATTTTGAAATTGCGGCAGATTTACTTACAGAGGAAGAGATTGCTTTATTACAGCAAATGCGGCCAGGGTTAGTCCAGCTTGAAATTGGGATACAGTCAACTAATAGGCAGACAATAAAAGAAATCTGCCGTACTATGGATATAGGAAAGGTAAGCCAAGTGGTAAAAGAAATCCATAAAAATAGGAATATCCATGTGCATTTGGATTTAATTGCAGGGCTGCCTTATGAGGATTATTATAGTTTCTGTCAGTCTTTTAATGATGTGTATGCTATGGAGCCAGACCAGTTACAGCTTGGGTTTTTAAAAGTGCTTTCAGGGACAGACATGCTTTCTAAGAAAGCAGAGTATGGGCTTGTGTTCCATGATACGCCCCCATATGAAGTATTGTTTACAGATTGGTTATCTTACCAGGATATTATTTTGTTAAAAGGCGTAGAAGAGATGGTGGAAATTTATTATAATAGCGCACAGTTTTCTGCAAGTATAAAAAGATTACAAGCTTATTTTACAACTCCTTTTGCTATGTATTACGCTTTAGCAGAATTTTATAGGGATCAAGGGTTTGAGGAAAAAAAGCAGAACCGTTTAGAGAATTATAATTTATTACGTATATTTGCAGAAAAAGTTATGCCAGAAATAGAATATGGAAAGTTTGTGGAATGTTTGGTTTATGATTTATATGTAAGAGAAAATAGAAAAAGCAGGCCAGAGTTTGCAAAGAGCATAGAGCCATATAAAAAGATAATAAAAGCTTTTTATCAAACAGAAGCAAAGGAAAGATATTATTTACCAGATTATCAGGGGTTTGATGGGAAACAGCTTGCTAGGATGACACATTTGGAGCATTTTTCCTGCCATCCACTTACAGAGGAAAAACAAGAGATATTTTTGCTATTTGATTATAACAAAAGAAACCCGCTAAGTTATGATGCTGCGGTAATAGAATTACGGAAAGGGGATTTATATGCCTTCACGAACCATATCGAAGAAAAAGGTTAGGCAGATATTGGAGCTGTTAGATGAACATTATACCACAGAGTATAAATGTTATTTACATTATGAAACGCCTTGGCAGCTTTTAATTGCCACAATATTAAGCGCACAATGTACCGATGCCAGGGTAAATATAGTAACAAAAGATTTATTTGTAAAGTACCCTACGTTAGAATCTTTTGCAAATGCTTCTTTAAAAGAATTAGAGAAGGATATTCATTCTATAGGCTTCTACCATAATAAGGCAAAGAATATTATATTATGTACACAGTCACTTATTACAAATTATGGCGGTGAAGTCCCAAGCGATTTGGAAAGCTTGATAAGTCTGGCAGGCGTAGGCAGGAAGACCGCAAATGTAATTAGAGGGAATATTTACCATGAACCAAGTATTGTGGTTGATACGCATGTAAAAAGAATTTCCAAAAAACTAGGCTTTACAAAAGAGGATGATCCCGTTAAAGTAGAATATGACTTAATGAAGATACTGCCAAAGGATCATTGGATTTTGTTTAATATACAAATTATTACCCATGGAAGAGGCATTTGCCCTGCCAGGAACCCAAGATGCAAGGAGTGTTTTTTACAAAAATTGTGCCAAGGGGCAGAAATATAGGAGGAGGCATGGCAGAGAAATTTGTTGCAGTCGATATTGAAACAACAGGACTAAACCCAACAACAGAGCGTATTATAGAAATAGGTGCTGTATCTGTGGAGAATGGGAAGATTACAGGCGAATTTGATATGTTAATTAACCCAGGAAGGCAGTTAAGCAGTTTTATTACTGGCTTAACGGGGATTACAGATGCCATGTTAGAAAATGCACTTACTATACAAGAGGCCCTGCCACATTTTTTGGAATTTGTTGGGGAAGATATATTATTAGGGCACCATCTTTCTTTTGATTATAGTTTTTTAAAGAAAAATATTGTAAATATAAGAGGAAATTTTGAACGGTTGGGCATGGATACATTAAAAATTGCGCGAAAGGCTTTGCCAGGGCTGGAATCTTATAGCCTTAGCAGCTTATGCGGGCATTATCATATTAAGAATGTACATGCGCATCGGGCTTGTGACGATGCAAGGGCAACTGTAGAATTGTATTTTTGCCTAAAGGAAGAGTGTTATGGGAAGGGAATAGATAGTTTATTTGCCCCAAAACAGCTTATTTGCCGAGTAAAAAAAGAAAGCCCTATTACCGATGCGCAAGTAAAGTATTTATATGCGTTGTTAGATTACCATAAAATTGATTTAAAAATACAGGCAGAGAGTTTAACAAAAAGCGAAGCTTCTAGGATTATTGATGGGATTATTTTAAATTATGGAAAAATTCCAGGCAGAAGGTAAAAAGCCGCCTGGAAAACGTAAAACTTATGATTTTTTAAGTGTTTTTAGTTGTTTTATTAAACTGTCTTTTAATAGGGTATCTAAGGAGGAGGCTGCAGAGAGTAATGTGTCTAATTTTTGTGGCTGCCCTTGTTTTAGATAAAGTTTGCCAAGGAGCAGATAACCAGCAGTTACGTCACTTTTAATAGAAACAGCATATTCCAATACCTGGATTGCTTCTTTTTCGTATCCAAGGGTGGATAATTGTTCTCCCCATTTATGCAGTGTGCGGACAAGAAGAGTGAAATTTTGGTCATATTCCGTAAGATCGGCAAGGTTTCCTGGGCCATACATGAGTTTTAGCTCCGTATTTGTATAATTGCTTAAGTTTACAATGGTGCAGGAAGAAAGTGAAGTAATTGTATTTTGCAGTTCTTCTAGATTTTTATCAATTACATAAAAAAAGGGTAGGGAATCTATTGGAATTGTGATATAATCAAGATTGTCTAATGTTTGTTTGCGGACATTGTTGGCTTCAGCTTCCCGCTGCCAAAAGGAATCGTCTTTTTTATTGGTTTTACGTAGTTTGATGCTGAGCCAAACTAAAAAAGTAACAAATATTGCAAAAAAAGTAGGAAAGCGCATAGCTATTTCTCCAATCATGAAAGAGGTGAATTATATGAATTTTAATAACTCAAAAACAAAAAAGATAATATCTGCAGTCATCATCGCACTTTTAGTTATTTCTATGATACTTCCGATGATGCTTGGCGCATTACAATAGAAGTATAACTGAAATTGGTTGTGGCGTCAACTCTTAGGGGAAAATTGATGAGATGCCAAGTTTTAATTAAGATAGTAAGGAAAGTATGGAGGCAGAGTATGAATAAGAATCATGCGTATGGAATCGCGGCAGCAATTATGCTAGGTGCAGCAGCAATTATCCAGGCGACATATCCGGTGCGTGCAGAAGAAGTAATCCAAACAGCAGTATATGATGGCATAAAAGTAGGACCGGTAGAAATCGGCGGCATGACAAAGGAAGAGGCAAAGGCAGCAGTAGAGGCTTATATAGAAGGATTGCTGGCAAAAAAGATTACTTTATCACTAGAAGGAAGTGATAAAAAAATAGAGGCATTAATAGGCGATACTGGTTTAACATGGGCAAACCCGCAGGTAATTGATGAAATTGACCGTCTTGGGAAATCAGGGAATGTGATATACCGATATAAAACAAAAAAAGATATTACGAATTCTGGAGGGAGTTTTGCATTAGAACTTTCTGTAGATGAGGCTAAAATAAAAGCATGGATTGAGTCTAACCATGCAATATTAGAATGTCCAGCAGTAGATGCGGTAATGCAAAAAACAGAAGAAGGGTTTTCGATTACGCCAGAACAAGTAGGGAGTACAGTAGATATAGAGGCTTCTGTATTGGCTGTAAAAGAATATTTAACAAAAGAATGGAATTATGAGGATTGTACCATTGCATTAGTAGGGACGGTTACAAACCCTACCATTACAAAGGCAGAATGTGAAAAAATAGGGGCTGTGCCAATGGGGGCGTATACTACCTCTTATACTTCCTCTAGTTCCTCTAGATGTAAAAATATTGATGTGGCAGTAGAGAAGATTAATGGGGCAATTCTTATGCCAGGGCAAAAGTTTTCCTGTTTAGAGTATATGGTTCCTTTTTCAGCAGAAAATGGGTATTTCCCAGCAGGATCTTATTTTAATGGAATGTTGGTAGACAGTTATGGCGGTGGTGTATGCCAAGTATCCACTACTTTGTATAATGCTGTTTTGTTGTCGGAACTAGAAGTCAACCAGAGGTATAACCATGGTTTAACGGTAGCCTATGTCCCACTTTCTTCTGATGCGGCAGTAGCAGAAAGTAGTGGAATGGACTTTATTTTTACAAATAACACAAATGCCCCAATTTATATTGAAGGCTATACAAAGGATAAACATGTGACTTTTAATATTTACGGAATGGATGAAAGGCCGGCAAACCGGAAAATAGAGTATAAGAGCGTGGTAATCCAAGTAATTAGCCCACCAGAAGATGTAATAAAAGAAGATCCATCTTTGCCAGAGGGGGCAAGGAAAGTGACGCAAGGTTCCCATACGGGATATAGGGCAGAATTGTATAAGTATGTCTATGTAGATGGGCAACAAGTTTCAAAGGAGCAGGTAAATTCCAGTTATTATGCGCCTGCGCCAAATTATGTGTCGGTAGGCCCTGGCACATTAATTTCAGAGGAACCTACGCCAGAAGGAGATCCAAATGTACCAGCAGTTAATGTAATCCCATCAGAACAGCAGCCGAATCAGCCAGGGGATCAGCCAAGCAGCCCAATAGATAATGGCAATCAGCCAGGTGTACAGCCGAATAACCCAACAGATAACGGGAACCAGCCAGGCCTACAGCCAAGTAACCCAACAGATAGTGGGAACCAGCCAGGCGTACAGCCAAACAACCCAACAGATAGTGGGAACCAGCCGGGTGTACAGCCAAGCAGTCCAATAGATAATGGAAATCAGCTAGGTAATCCAACAGATGGTGGGAACCAACCAAGCGTACAGCCGGGCAAACCAACAGATAGTGGCAATCAGCCAAGTAATCCGGGAGATTATACAAATTATCCAGGTGTACAACAGTATCCATGGGATAATGGGAACCAACCAAGTTATCCATTTGATAGTGTCCAACCAGTGGGATAAAGATTAGGAAAGATAGGATAGGGTTATGAAGGAAGGAAAATTATCAGAGCCTGTTTGGGAGCGTTCTGTATTAAAAGGAATAGTAACTAGGAAGGAAAATATGGTTTCCGGGGTAGGGCTGGGAAGAACAGGGAATATATTTAAAACTGGGGAACCATATACAATAGTTTCTTCTGAAGCAGATTTTCTTTTATGGGATTCATCACCCTATAATAGGGATATATCAGGTAAAATTCTTTTTCACCGGGCAGTGAATGCCTGTGCTGCCATGGGGGCAAAACCTGTGGCGGTACAGGTTCAACTTTTGTGTCCTTTGGCATTTATGGAATCGGATTTAAAGGCATTAATGAGTTCTTTAAAAGAAGAAGCAGAAAAACTTGGTATTTCTTTAGTTCCAGGGAAAATAGAATCATCATCATTTGTATATGCGCCATATTTAGTGTTAAATGGAATAGGGGCTGTTAAAACAGAAGAACCTTATTATAAAATAGAAGCAGGGCAGGAACTTTTACTTACAAAATGGATAGCAATAGAATCCACAGTATTGCTTGCAAGAAAGTATGAGAAGGAGCTTTTAAGCCATTTTACCCCAGTATTTTTAGGCAATGCACAGAAATTGCTGCAGTATATATCTGTTGTACCAGAGGCCTTAGTCGCGGTTAGGCATGGTGTAAAAGCCATGCTTCCTATAGAGGAAGGTGGTATCTTTGGGACGCTTTGGGAACTTGCAAAAGGGGCGGGCCTAGGTTTAGAAGTAAGGGCAAAGGATATTCCAATAAAACAAGAAACAATAGAAATTTGTGAGCTTTATCATAAAAACCCTTATAAACTACCATCAGCAGGAAGCCTGTTAATGGCAGTAGAACATGGGGAGCAATTAAAATGGGAGCTTTTAAATGCAGGGATCCCTTCTACTGTAATAGGCGTTTTAACAGATAAAAGTGAACGAGTATTGCTAAATGGGGAAGAAAAGCGTTTCCTAGAACTGCCAAAAATGAATGAATTAGGAGAAGGGGACAATTAAGTATGAGAGAAAAAATTTTAGCTGTTATAGAAAAAAACAGCAGGATTGATATAAAGGATTTGGCATTGTTGCTTGGTGAGCCAGAAACAGCCATTGCAAATGAAATTGCTGATATGGAGAAAGAAAAAATTATCTGCGGCTACCATACATTAATTAATTGGGATAATACTGGGGAAGAAAAGGTAACAGCCCTTATTGAAGTAAAAGTGACGCCACAAAGGGGACAAGGTTTTGATAAAATTGCAGAGCGTATTTATAATTTCCCAGAAGTAAATGCTGTGTATTTAATGTCAGGCGGGTTTGATTTTACTGTAATTATTGAGGAAAGGACTATGCGCGAAGTAGCACAATTTGTTTCTGACAAGCTTGCGCCTATGGATGCAATCTTAAGTACAGCAACACATTTTGTATTAAAGAAATATAAAGACCATGGTACTATATTAGTAGATAGTGTACGGGATGAAAGGATGTTGGTGACGCCTTGAGGAATTTTTTATCAGATAAAATTATAGGGATAGAGCCTTCGGGCATTAGAAAGTTTTTTGATATTGTAAGTGAAATGAAAGATGCGATTTCCTTAGGGGTAGGGGAGCCAGATTTTGATACGCCATGGCATATCCGTGAGGAAGGGATTTATTCTTTGGAAAGAGGAAGGACTTTTTACACGTCAAATGCGGGATTAAAGGAATTAAGGGAGGAAATTTGTGGTTATCTGGCTAGGCGCAGCCAAGTCCAGTATAACAGCCAGAAAGAAGTTATTATAACAGTGGGTGGGAGCGAAGCGATTGACCTTGTGTTCCGGGCAGTAATTAACCCTGGTGATGAGGTTTTAATCCCACAGCCTAGCTTTGTATCTTATTTGCCATGTGCAGTATTGGCGGGGGCAACTCCTGTTATTATTGAATTAAAAGAAGAAAATGAATTCAGGCTGACAAAAGAACAGCTTCTTTCCCATATTACGCCGAAAACAAAGGTATTAGTATTTCCATTCCCAAATAACCCAACTGGCGCAATTATGGAAAGAAAAGACTTAGAGGAAATTGTGCAAGTTATTATAGAAAAAGATATTTTGGTGTTGTCAGATGAAATTTATTCAGAATTAACTTATGGCACGCCTCATGTGTCTATTGCATCTTTTCCAGGGATGAAAGAAAGGACAATTTTAATTAATGGGTTTTCAAAAGCTTATGCTATGACAGGATGGCGTTTAGGCTATGCGGCAGGGCCTGCTGAAATTATGGAGCAAATGTTAAAAATCCATCAATTTGCCATTATGTGTGCGCCGACCAATAGCCAGTATGCTGCGATAGAGGCGTTAAAAAATGGGGATAAAGATATTCAAATTATGCGGGAATCCTATGACCAAAGGCGGAGATATTTAGTACATACCTTGCGTGATATGGGGCTTTCCTGCTTTGAACCATTTGGGGCATTTTATGCGTTCCCATGTATTAAGAAATTTGGGCTTACCTCAGATGAATTTGCGACCCGGCTGTTAAATGAAGAAAAAGTAGCAATTGTGCCTGGAACAGCATTTGGAAGCTGTGGAGAAGGATTTTTGCGGATTTCTTATGCGTATTCCCTAGAAGACTTAAAGCGTGCTTTGGGGCGATTAGAACGTTTTGTAAAACGTTTGGAGGAAGGACAATGATAAATATTGTATTATTGGAGCCAGAGATTCCTGCTAATACAGGAAATATTGGCAGGACTTGTGTAGCAACAGGGAGCAGGCTGCATTTAATAAAACCACTTGGCTTTCGTTTAGAAGAAAAAGAATTAAAACGTGCTGGGCTGGATTATTGGAAGGATTTAGATGTAACAGTTTATGAGAACTTTGAAGATTTTCTCCAAAAAAACCCAAAAGCTATTTTATTTATGGCAACTACAAAGGCAAGGAAACTATATACAGAAGTGGAATATCCAGATAATGCCTATCTTATGTTTGGGAAAGAAAGTGCTGGGATACCAGAAGAAATTTTGTTACAATACCAAGAAACCTCAGTGCGGATACCTATGAAAGAAGAAATCCGGTCGCTAAATTTATCAAATTCAGTAGCGGTTTTGTTATATGAGGCATTGCGCCAGCATGGGTTTTTGGCTATGCAGACAGAAGGACAGTTACATCGGTTACAGTGGAGGGAATAAAGCGAAAGGGAATCGGAAATTTTCCGATCCCTTTTTAATTTTTGGGTTTTGGAAGTGTGAAAATAAATTCTGTCCCAACCCCTTCTGTAGAAATTACGTCTATATTTTCATTATGGCTCTGGATAATTTCTTTTGTAATAGAAAGCCCTAACCCAGTCCCTTTCTTATCTTTTCCTCTGGATAAATCCGTTTTATAGAACCGATCCCAGACCTTCCCAATAGAATCTTTTGGTATGCCAATCCCACTATCTTTCACAGACACAAATACCTTTCCATTTAGTTCGCTTACAGTAATTTTTATAGAAGAATTATTGTGGCTAAATTTAATGGCATTGTCAATAAGGTTATATAAGACCTGCTGGATTTTCCCCATATCGGCAGAAACCAGCTTAACTTTTTCATCTAGGGTTAGTACAAAAGAAATTTTCTTTTTCCCACAAATGCCTTCAAAAGCAGCAAGGGTATTTTTAATTACCTGGTTAATATCAAAAATACTAATATCTAATAATACGGCACGTGAGTCATAAGAATTTAAGGTAAGAAGGCTGCTTGTAAGTTTCCGTAGCCGTTCTGTTTCAAAAATAACAATATCTAAATACTTTTCCTGCATTTCATAGGGAATTGTCCCATCTTTCATTGCTTCCACATAGCCTTTAATAGAAGTAAGCGGGGAACGGAAATCATGGGAGACATTGGCAATAAAGTTTTTTTGGTATTCTTCTGATTTATTTAATTCATGTGCCATATAGTTTAGCGTGGCAGCCAGATACCCCATTTCATCATTACTATGGCAGTTTACTTTATATTTTAGATCGCCTGCAGCATAGGCATTGGCGGCAGCCGTAATCTTTTTAAGTGGGCGATAGATAATAATAGTAAATACCACAAGAAAGATTAAGGATAAAAGGAATATCACAAGTAACGTAATATAAGAAATATTTAATAAGGCGTCTTTCGCGCTTTTTAAAGATCGGATAGAGGAATGGATAATAATATATCCCCTAGTCCTAAAATTGGAAGTAATGGGGGCAGATACCGTAATCATTTCTTCTGGGAACATATTATAATAGGAACCAATTTGGTACAGGCTTCTTCCAATAAACGCCGGATCAAAATCAGGGATTGCCGAAGTAGTAAGAGAAGAGTCCCTAGTATTAATAATAATATTTCCCTCTGTATCCACCATCCAAATTTGTACGTTCAAAAAGGTATCCACAGCCTTAAGCTGAATGGACACCTCAGAACGGGTCATTTGGTTATTATAATATTCAGAACCATATTGGTTGGCAATTAAGTTTGCTTCATTATAGAGCTCTTGAGCACGTTCCTTTGCCAGATGTTTAAAAGTCCAGTTAGAAGTTAAGATAGCAATGGTAAGGAAGCTAAATAGCCCAAAAAGAAGGTAGCCAATAATAAATTTAGTATAAACGGTCCCCCTCATCTTGTGCGCACCTCAAATTTATAGCCAATCCCCCAAACTGTAGATAAGCTCCAATTATCATGGTCTTTGATTTTTTCGCGGAGCCTTTTAATATGTACATCTACAGTACGGGTATCCCCGACATATTCATATCCCCAAATATGGTCAAGAAGCTGTTCCCTAGTAAAAACTTGGTTGGGGGAAGAGGCGAGGAAATATAAAAGCTCTAATTCCTTAGGCGGCATTTCTACAGAATTGCCTTTATATAATACAGAATAATTGGTAAGGTTAATAATTAAATCAGGGTATTCTACATAGTTCCCTTTGGGGATTTCTGGTTCTTGTACAGTAGGCTGGTAACGGCGCAAAACAGCCTTTACCCTAGCTACAAGTTCTTTAGAGTCAAAAGGTTTGATAATATAGTCATCAGCGCCTAATTCCAGCCCTAATACTTTGTCAAAGATTTCACCCTTCGCAGAAAGCATAATAATTGGGACAGAGGAGTCTTTCCGCAATTCCCGGCAGACTTGGTAGCCATCTATGCCTGGCAGCATAAGATCAAGTAATACCAAGTTTGGCTGGTAAGTAGGAAAAACAGAAAGAGCTTCTTCCCCATCGTTTACAATCATTGTATCAAAACATTCTTTTAGTAGATACAAAGAAATTAGTTCTGCAATATTGACATCATCATCTACAATTAATATTTTTTGCTTTACAGCCATAATTCCTCCCATACAAATAAAGATTATTTGAATTCAACAATAGTCACGCCAGCATCGCCTTCCCCAAAAGCACCAAGGTGGTATGACTTTACATTTTTTAGGTGTTTTAAATGGGAATGGACTGCTTGGCGGAGTGCCCCAGTGCCTTTGCCATGTACAACCCGTACCTGTGATAAATGGGATAGGTAAGCATCATCTAAATACTTGTCTAGGACAGACAGTGCTTCGTCTACTGTTTTGCCAATTAGGTTAATTTCTGGTGAAATGGTTGCTGTTTTTGACATTTTGATTTTACCAGAGGAAGTACGGGATAAATTTGGCCCAGTAATAACTGGCTCATCAATCCGTTCCAAATCTTTTATATTTACTTGTGACCGGAGGATTCCCATTTGCACAAAGAGGTCTCCTTTCCCATTTGGCAATGTGCTTACTGTCCCAGTAAGGTTTAAGGATAATACTTTTACGGCATCTCCTATGTGGAAATCTTCGGCTTTGTTGTTTTTTTTCACTGTTTTAGTTTTATAGGCTAATTTTTCATTGGCAGAAGAAAGTTTTTCACGTACTTTGTTTCGTTCCTGTTCCATTTCTTTACCAGAAAGGCCTTTATTAAATTTGCGTATAGTTTCATCTGCATAGTCTTTTGCGTCTTGTAAAATATCTCTTGCTTTTTCATTTGCCTCGCGGAGAATCCGTTCTTTTTGTTCATCGAACCGTTCTTGTTTCTGTTCCAGCTTCTTTTTTAAATCTTCTATTTCTGCCTTATAATGTTCTAATTCTTTTCGTTCTTGTTCAATAGTAATCCGGCTGGTTTCTAAATCGGCGATAACATCTTCAAAGGCAATATCTTGTTCT
>ERZ808040.1396-NODE-1396-length-16298-cov-4.030208_pt1 | contig 16298 bp, 11 predicted proteins | sample MGYA00380191_ERZ808040 | MGnify/ENA primary metagenome ERZ808040 (study PRJEB31490, sample SAMN06133395) | mouse gut metagenome | isolation source: J6 | host: mice | place: China: Chengdu | collected 2015-05 ... | reverse complement strand
TCTTGGTATCTCCTCTTCTTTTAATTGTTTCTTTATCTTTGTAGAACTTGTTTCTTTTGTATATGGAAAAAAGACCAAATCCGACCCTACTTCTTGTAATGCCTTTTTTTCCTCATTCCATTCCTCTCCATGGTCGTCACCAGAAAAATAAGCATCATAATGATACAGCTTCCATGCATCCATTTTTACTGTATTCTCAAAATTCACTTCTACTACTTTATCTACATATTGTATTGCCCCTACAATTTCCATCCGTTCCTTTAAAGGGATATATGGTTTTCTTCCTTTAAAGTGCATTACCAGTTCATCTGAAAGGACTCCCGCTATTAAATAATCACTTTTCTCTTTTGCACGGCGTATTAAATTCAAATGCCCAATATGGAATAAATCATACACTCCAGGCACATACCCAATTCCATATTTTTTTCCTTCTGTTTCCATATTATTTCCCTTTCTATTTTATTTTTCCACTTTTATATCTTCCCCTGCCCCAAAACGAATAAACCTTAAACAGTTACTATCCTTTTGTAAAAGTAAAACATTCCACAATTCCTGCGATATTGTCTCTGGCCTTCGGTCCGGGGTAATAGCCCCCTCTGGCTTTTTATCCTTAAAATCTTCTAACTTTGTGCAGCCAAGGGATATAATGGGGAACTTCCTGCCCAAATACACTTGGTCTGCATGGTTATGCCCATGAATCCAACCAAGCACGCTTCCTTCCCTCTTTTCCAGAAACCCTTCCAATATTTCTACCATACACAGCCCATTCCTAATATTCTTATTCCAAAAATGAATCTCTGGCAATGGTGGGACATGGGAAAATACAAGTACCCGATATCCAAATGGCAGCTCTTCTAATACTTTCTTAAACCAAAGGACTTCTTCCTCTGAAAATCCATACCGCATTTCTTGTACTTCATCAAAAGAATGTAAAAAAATAACACGGATTGCAAGGCTAGGCATGTCCTTATAATAATACAAAGCATGGCCTTCCCTTATTACGCCCTCACAACAATCACTCTGGTACAGCCAGTATTGTTCTTCTTTTGAAAACCGATCTGGGTTATTTGCAAAATAATTGGTATCATGGTTCCCCATTACCAGATAAAAAGGCAACTGAAAGGACATCAAATCTTGTTTTACTTTACAGACATAATCCTGTGTCACTTGGCGGCTCACCATTCCATCTGTTAAATCCCCAAGATGGACAATCCCAGAAAGATTACTTTGCCCTATTACTTTCCTTATCGCAGATATGGTATCTTCCCATGTCCCATTTACCGTATAATGGCTATCTGTCAAAAGAAGAAACGCTTCTGCCCCTTCTTCTGTTCCCTTCCTTATTTTTTCTACGGTATCTTGGATTTCTTCTTTTAGCCATTCTTTCACTTCTTTTGGACTTCCTTCTGGTATCTGGTTCCCTGGGCAATAAGAAAGAATCTGGTTAATATGCCCTGCTTCAGACTGATCCAGTTCTTTTCCATCTTTCCTTCTTACATTTACCCGGAAATACCCCTCCTCCTGAAATAAAAATTCTTCTTGCTGGTATCTACTTACTGCACTGTCTTTCCGAAACAAAGCCCAACATTCATTCTCTTGATAGGCATAGGTATACAGATACTGTTCTTCCCTTTCCATAGAATATAATGCTACTGCATATTCATACTCCCAATCTAAAAGTTTTAATCTTCCATTTGGATAGGCATGGTAAAAATGGCATGTCGACATCCGATCTTTGTGCCCATATTCCAGCATACCTGTATAGATTGACAGCCGTACCCCTACTTTTGCTTCTAATTGCTCCATCCTTTATTCCTCCGCTTTCACAATCCATTCCGCATGTTGGACGTAAATATGGTAATCGGTAATTCCCATTTCCTTAAGCTGCTTCTCGATTTCTTTATAATAAAAACTACAAATAATCAGCCTTCGTTTCTTTTCTGGTATCTTTGTTATCTCTTGTGGAGATTTTATTTCAATGCCTTGGCGCATCCTGCCCCATTTTGACTCATCATTATCCACCAAAAAATCTGGCTTATAACGCCTGCCCCATTTTTTCATATAATCCTCAAACATTAAGCCTGCCCCAAATAAAATAATCTGTTTTCCTTTTATATCCTCAAACATGCCAGACAACTTTTCCATATAAAAAGAATACGGCCTTTCTGGATCAAAAATACCCAAATGCTTTGGCTTCCTCTCACTTTCTGGCGGATATTTTAAATAATCCTTTCCCAATGACATAAATAAATAATTTTGGTACCCTATTGGCGCCGGCACTTTCCTTCCAGCAAATTCTAATTCCGTTGTCCCTACAAAATCCTTTTTATTTAAAATCCTGTGTTTCCCTCCATTTGAAAACACTGCTACATCTGTCGTTTCCTCATTTGTATACATTCGGACTGCCTGTTCTACTTTCTTACAAAGTGCCTGGTATGGATACAACGCAGCCTGGGCTTTGCAAATCCACCATAGCCATGTCTTCATGCCATAATAAACTTCCATCTTCTCGCCATAGCATTTTGCATATAATAATGCACACGCCCAGTCTATAGCATCTTCCTTTTTCTTAAGTTTCTTTTCATCCATTGTACAATTATCATATGGCAAAATATCAATCCATATCCCATGGTTCCCCTTATGCCCAATATCCTTTTCCTGGATCCCAGTTGTGCCAGAATGGCGGATTCTAGAAAAAGACCCAAAAAAACTATCTGTCTCCGTCCACATATTTTGTAACAAATATGGAGCCCTAATTTCCTCTTTTGCTACAGTTATAAACCGATCATATTCTTCCCGCAACATTCCTATATCCAGATCATCATCCCATGGGATAAACCCTTTATGGCGAACTGCCCCTAATAAAGTACCATTACTAATAAAATAAGAAATATGATGCTTTTTACAAATAGAATCTACCAAATCCAACATAGAAAGTTCCACTTCCCATATTTTCTTCATTTTATCAGAAACGACATAATCTGCAATTTTCTCCTCCTCAGAACGGAGTTTTTCAATGTTTTGGCGGATTAAGCCTGGATTTGCATCAGACCAGTTATAATATGGCGCATATGTTTTATGGTTCCTAACTTCATCTAAAAACCTTTCTTCTTCCTGTAAAAAATAATCCCACATTTCTTCTATATGATATCGTTTTTGTAGTTCTTTTTGGGGAATCCTTTGTTCTGCGCCTGGTGTAAAGCAATAAATATAATGGATAGCCCGGAATAAAATATAATTTGCCGGATAATACTACCTTACAAATTCTTGGTCAAAAAATAAAAACTGATCTTCTGTTTCATTATAAAAACAATTTAGAGGAATTAACTCAATATAAGCTTTCTTTAAAATAGGCCCCCAATCTATCTTTTTGGCTTCCTTATTTTCTATCCTTCTAAGTAGTTGGTTCTCTCCTTCTTCTACTTGTTCGGAAGACTGCATAATATATTGGCGCATCCTATCCAAAATAGAAAGAAATTTTTCCTTATCTTTTATTATTAATTCCTTTAAATAATTAGACAAAGTAGGATAATGGATATTTGGCATCACCATCTTTCCTTTCTCCATAGTATGGTCTACTACAGGGATTCCATGCCGCTTTAAATCCTTTAGGTTCCCTGATAACCTTTCTATATTTTTTTGTCCTTCTTGGAACAATGCCTGTTTTTCTACTTTATCTTTATAAATTACAGTCGCACCGCTGCGCCCTGCTCCACGGTCTGTTGAAATAGTGGCATACAATGGCTCTTCTTTTTTATATGTGGTTGTTTTATTACTAGGTTTTCTACCTTCTAATAAAAATGAATTTGAAAAAAATGGAAACACTCCATTTGCCACAATATCCCGGTATAACCCTTGTTCCGATGCAATAATTGTATTTTTATCCGTATAATAAGGAATTAGCCTTTCATCTAAATTTTGTTCTGGCTGGAAAGCATCTGTATAAACCATTTGTGGGAACTTATAATCTGGCAGAGGATAATAAAATTTTAATTCCAAAAAACCTGCCCCTATCCCTATTTCCTGTAATTCTTTACGGTCAAATGAACGCCCTCCTGTGCCGGAAGGGTAATGGTTTAAACCATCAAATGCCCGCTTGGTATGTGGCTCTTTTGCACCACAAAAATATTTAAGCCCCAACCGGTTTTCCACAGCAGCTAAGATAGTCCCTCCTTCTTTTAGAAGCTCTGATACTTGGCGCAGGTATGCAATATACCCCTCACGCTCTTGCGCCCCGCCACAAGCACGTTCCAAGAGCCCTGCCAGGATAATATAGTCAAATTTCCTGCCAAACTCCATATCTGTCCATTCCCCTGCATAGATATCCAAGTTGTCTTTTTCCTTCCAGCGTTCTGCCATAGCAGATGCACGGAATAATGCCCGTTCTGTTGCCACCACATGCCCACAACGTTCACACAACATTCCTGTTAAAGCACCAAACCCCGCACCTATCTCTAGTACTTCTGCACCTTCCAAAAAAGGATACCAACTTACCAGCCCTGTACGAAGAGAAGATAATTGATACCAAACCTGGATATTAGGGATATCTGCAAGCATATCATCATAATACTCTTTTCCCTGCCTCATATAATCTAATATCTTCTTATCTACTTGTGAAGGCTGTTGTCCCTTATTTTTACTATATTCTGTATGTAAAACTGCCATTAAGTCCTCCCATTTTTTTACTTTTTATATAGCCTACAATCTTCCTGCCTACTTGCAAAAAATGTTATTTTTAAAAAACAATTTTTAACTGTCTTGTCTATTTTAACATATGTTTTGTGAAAAACATAGTGTTTTATTTTCTTTCCTACTCATACTGGCACTTGCCAGCTTCCACTTATCTTTTCTTAAGTGTTTGTACATAAAAACCTGCTGTAAAAGTAATCTACTCTCTATCAAGCTACAATTGAAAAATATTAATTTTTCCTGCTAGTAGATCATTATATACTAACACTATCTTCCCTTTAGGCACAAAAAACGCATAGTTTACAATGTACTGTTTTATGCGCCTTTATGCTATTTTATTGGCATTAAATTGTTTAGCTAATTATGCTAACTGCATAACCTCGGTTTCCAGTTTTTTCGCATCTTCCAATGTTAATTTTGGAAAAAAACTTGGTATTTTTTCTACCGAAATTCTCCCATTTTTTAACATTATCCTTGCATTTTCTCTTGCTTCCCTATTAAACATAAAATATGCTCCCTTTTAAATAAACAAGTTTTTATTATTCACTTGTCTACTTAAAAGGGAGCATATCACTTTCAGATATAATATATATTTTCTTATTTTTAAGCCTATTTTCTTTTTTCTTGCCTCTCTAGTTCCCTATAAACCTCCCTAAATACCTTCTCTCCACAAGTCCCATCTAAATTTTCTGCTACCTTTGCATACGCTTTTAACTGGATTTCTTTACTATTCCCTAACTGGTTTTTTACTACTCCATTTATAAAATCGGGGATCGAAATATAGGTATTTTCTGCACAGGCATAGGGAATATCGATACTCCATTCCTCAAAACACTGGTCTAAAGTAATAAATTTCTCTAACCCTTCCTTGTCTAGCTGTAACTTCCTCTCTCGATAGGTCTTTGTCTCTAAATCAATATCTAAGAAACATCCATCACAAGAGGTCACGATCCATAACTTCGTCAGCTCATAATTCCTTGCCTTCTCCATATCAAAACATAACCCATTCTTAATTCCTGTCCATCGGTTATCAAAAATCCCTGTCTGTGGTTCTTTAAAATGGCTTGAGATATCAACTGGGAATTTCCTGATTTCTAACGTTTCTTTATCCACTTCCATCAGTTGATTCCCCATTTGAGGCAATAACAACAAATAATCCCTTGCCTCATAAAACCCACTAAAAGGATATAATTCTCCCATTGGATTTTGATATACGACAAAATCCTCTGGTAGGGTAGGCATTATCTCTTTTGTTTCTCCTGTCTTTGGATTCCAACAGAGAAACCCCATTCCTTCATACCTGCGAATTAAAAATTGATCTTTTACCTTGACCAAAGGCCCATAGGTTTCTTCCTCTCCCCCTACTACATGTAACTGGCAATACATTTTCTTTAAATCCCATTCTAGTACCCCATGGAACCTTGCTAACGATAAATAGACGATTCCTTTCTCTATATCCATATAACAGCCGCCAAAATAAGGCCGCCTTTGCTGATATTCTAGCCCTAATTCTTTTATAATGTCGACTAAACCCTTATGAAATAGATATTTCTTCTCTTTTGCACTATATTGGATGACTGCTTCATAATGGTTTGGCAAAATAAAATAATCTTCTCCCCATTCAATAAAGCCTCCTGTATTTCCTACATGCTGTGGATTTGGGATAGGATATTCTAAAAGCCTCCCTGTTTTTACTTCATATTCTACGATTCGATCCATATCCCCTGGCGCTAAAATCAATTTATCCTGATACGCATACATAGAAGAGACCTGCCCTCCCCGTAATAAAGGCAATCCTGGTATCCGATCCACCATATAGATGGTATCACTTTCTGGATCTAGGCGACATAACGCATTAAACCCTGATAAAAACACCCAATAAGCCCCTTCACATTCTACCATATCCCCAAAAAATGGTTCTAGTTTCTCTTTTTCTGTTAATTCTTTTGTAATTCCTCCATTGGTAAAAAACAATGGCTTCCCGGTTGCCCCAAACAAATGTACCACAGAAGAAGAAGCTTCCCCTAGATACGCATCACACCAAGCAATTGTCCTTGACGCATCAGCCGTTTTATCTAAGATCCCTTTCTTTTCTTTTAAAAACCTCTCTTGTATCCTCTTATATTCTTCATAGGCAGCAGGCCTCATTGCCTTTAAGGTGGACTCACTTAACGGGTGGGGCCTCCATACTAGTATGGCATCTTCCCTCCCTTCAAAACAAGAAATCACATGTTCCATCTTTTTTAATGCGACTTCACAATCCCCCAATAAACTAGAAAGGCTGGTATTATAAAAGAATACCTTCTTCCCCTCCATTTTCTCCTTCCATTCTTCTGGTATCTCTGGCTTCTTTCTTTCATAGGCCACTACCTTATCAAACTTAGGGGAACCCAAAGGCAACAACTTCCCTTGGAAAACTTCTTGTGGAAAAAACCGTTCCTCCTTAGGGGACTGGATTACCATTTTATCCATATATAAATGGACTGGCAAGAACCGATGCCCCTCTGGCACGACCCCTCCTGTTACATAATAAGGGATATAGACTAATAAACTGGTATATGGTTTTAAGTTCTTCGCATAGTATGCTGGGAACACACTGGTAACGAAGTTAATTTCATCATATGGGTTATGGATAAAAACCGCATCTGGCAGATGTTCTTCTATCTTATATTCCCGATAATCCGTAATTTCGATTTCCTTTGGGAACAGCCTTCCTTCATATCTTGGGATTTTCCTTGTCCCATTCTCTTGTATGTCATAGTAAGGGATTGGCATCACAACTGCCTTACAATAAGGGGATTTGTTTGCGGCGATATACACACTTTCCATACAATCCCACATAGAGGCTTTATAAGGTAAGAATAAGAATTCATAAGTAGTAGGCAGATGGTGGAGGGCTTGCCCTATTTGTGCTAAATAGTCCTGGAATCCTTTTTCGATTTGTGGTATAGAAATGGTTCCTTCTTCCGCCTCCTGTGCAATTTCATATAAATACTCACAAAAGTCTTCTAATGCCCCAACGACTTCTGTGCCTGTGCCTTCTATGTTTTCAATACTCTCTCCCCATGCTACGGCTAGTTGCTGACATTCTTGTAAAAAAGGAAAGAGAGCATGTTTCTCTGCTTTTTTTATGTTTTCTATAATTACTTGGCATAGCTCTTGTAAGGATTCCCTTACTTCCTCCATTTGTTGTTTCGTCTGCTTTCTCATACTTCGTTCCCCTGCCTTCCCTTTCTCCAAGTTTCTTCCAAACTATCTTTCGATCAACAGTCATACACCCAAACTATCTTTTCCTCTGGCACTCCATAGGTAAGTAAGGTTTGTTTTACCTTTTCTGCTGTTTCTCTTTTGGCAATAGCAATCACAAGCTGATCATATGCTACACTCCTTACCTGTTCCAAGCCTACCACTGGAAGCCCTTCTTTTTGGCATTGTCCTGCGTTTTGATCAATCCATAATACTACCTCTGCATGATATTTTCTTCCATTTACTTTTCTTTTTCCTGTCACTTGTTGATACAATTCCTGCCCTTTTTTTCCTGCCCCATAGATAGCAACCCTTTCTCCTAGAAAATCAAATATTGTCACATATTGTTTCTTCTCTTTTTCCCCAGCTATATTTTGGTATATCTTTCTTTCTAGCTTCCCATACCAACTCCCATATCTTTTCTGGTACCAGGCAATCCTCTTTTTTTCCTGTTCACTACACCGTAACACCGAATATACTAGGTCTGATCCTCGGTACAGACTATCCACACTCTCCTTTTCCCTTAACCAATATATCTTCCGTATCTCTTTCTTGGTTAGCTTAGGGGCAAATACCGTTGCCTTTCTTTCTCTTCCTGTCAACATATTGGGCATATCCCCAAAATACTCCATAATCCAATCTTCTGGACGGTAATAGACATACTCCAAATAAAACAGAATGGCTTGGTTTTCAGGGATTCCTCCTCCATACTCTCTTAATAAAGGATCATACCTTTTTACTAATGCTTTCGCCCCTTCTATAAACTCTAACACCCCATGCTTTCGAAGGGCTTCCCCATCTACATTCGACAGAATGGGGACAATCTTCCCATCTTCTTCTTTATATCCCATTGTCTGCCCATGGGGCGCCCTACTCATCATCTCTAGGATAATATAATAGGGTACTCGATGTGGATAAAAAACAAAGTTCTCACAAATCCCTTCGATTACCATATCCTTTCGATAAAAATAATTCTGGATTTTTCCAGGATAATATTCCCTCATTACTTTTGCTAGGCACTCTTGGGTAAACCCACTCCCTGCCATATCTACAAAGGCAAACCGTTCTTCTGTAGTATCTATTTCTTGCTTTAAATAGCGGACTAAATACTCTTTCTTTGTTTGATAGACTTGGTACAACTTCCCTGAAAAACTTGGGGTAGCTAGGAGATGATCCAATAACAAATTTACTGATGGGATTGTCCATACCCGGTCAGGCTGTTTTAGGGAAGCTGACAAATAAGGCAACAGCTCTTCTTCTGGTATTTGTAAAAAGGCGGCTAAATCAGTACTATTCCCTATCAGCTTCTCATAAGAACGCCAATAAATCTGTCGTAATTCTTCCTTCCAATCCTCCCCACTTGGAATTCTCCATGCCATTCGGGAACCATATAGATACTTTGTCTCTATTGGCAGCCTTTGTAATTCTATTACACTATCTACTAATTCTTTTATAAGAAACCCATCTCTAGCAATAAAATATAACCTCTCAATTCCTTTTTTCACACAATCCTTTACCAACCAATTCACATATGGGTATAAAATAACCCCTCCTATACTACAGCCAAGACGGTATGCCGTATTCCCCTCCCCATAGATCCTTGCCAGCCTTGCACAGCCAATGAAAAGTTGTACCTTTGCTTCTGATTCTTTCCCCTTTAGATATTCCTTTTCTACTTCTAACAGCCCTTCTGGATCATATCTTTCACATAGAATCCCCAAACGCTTTGGCATTTCATAATCCGAATGAAGGTTATCCCCACAATGGTGCCACTCTTCCCAAGACACTTGTTCCCTTTCTTGTACTACCCGAAATAATTCCCCTGTCCATTTCCCCTTCTTTTCTTGATCTGAAGAGACATAAAGGGGAAGGGAGGCTAGAATAGGGTCTACCTTCCTTACCATAGCTTGTATCGTTTCCCGATCCAAATACATATCAGAAATTAAGACTACCTTTTCCCCTTCTGCTATTAACTGCTTCACTTTCTTAAGATTGGCAGGGATTCCCCTTATACAATCTTTCTCTACCTCTTGTTCCAACTGGACAAAGGAAATGGCTTGTCCCTCTGTTAACAGATGCTCTTTTACCAATACCCCATAAATCTGTTCGATTGTTACCTCTTCTACCCCAGCTTTTACATAGGTATTCCTTGCCACTTCTTCTGCCCCTATCCGTAAATAAAAAAAGTTCTCTTTCACATAAGGGTCTATTCCCTCTAAAAAACCTTGTTGGATCTTTTCTTGTATCAAAGCAAAAATCCCTGTTGGGGTGGCGGTTACTCTAGTAAGCAAGGTATCAAATACATCAAAGCTATACATGCTGCCTCTCCTTGTTTCTTTCTTACCATAATTCCTTCCATGCCACATAATGCGGGAACCCTAATTCTTTTATTTTCTCTTCTACTTCTGGCATAAAATTTTCCCCTACTGCCAAAACCACCAGAATCTCTTCTTGGTATGGTAATAGTTCTTCAATCCCTACTACAGGGATCCCATGTACTTGGCTCTTATTCTTACTTGGTTCAGAAACCGCAAAATATTTCGCTACTGTTCGTATCCGTCCCTCTCCTAACCGTTCTAACACCCTTTGCCCTACAATCCCTGCCCCGTAGACCACTATCTGTGAAAACCCTTCTATTGCCCTAAACAGCCTTGCTCTATCTTCTGTCACTTTCTTTACATATTCCTTTGGGTTGGCAAGCACTTCAAAAATCTGTTGTTTCCAATGAGGCAAATAAATCTCTGCATCTACTTCCCCTGCTTGAAGTGCAGCTAAGAAATCTTCCTTACTCCGTTCTGCAAGCATAAGCCGATATTCTTCTGCTACCCGGTCAATATTCCCAACACAGTCTGTCATACAGAAACGCACTACCCATTTATAATAAGGGTTCCCTTCTTCCCCCATTTCTTCTAGTTTCTTACGGATAAAAGCAAACTCCTCACAAACCGCAAATACTTTCCCTTTACTATGGATCGAAGAATTCATGTTATCAATCCGGTAATGGTAAAACGCTTGGTTTACAAAAACAATCGTCTTTGCCTTTACCATTGTTTGGAACCAGAACCCATTATCTTGGTAAGAGGCCCCTGGGGTCTCATTATGGAAAATCCGTTCCCTCCTTAAAAACTCGGTTTGGTATATCCCACTCCATGTATACTTTGGCGCATACAGTGCCTCTTGGTATTGGTACAATGAAAATGGGGTATGGTACAAATAGGTGGTTTCTCCCTCTGCTAAAGGCTTGTAATCCTCTATTATCCTCCCATTCATACCTTGATAAAACTCATAGAAATCTGCCTTGCTTACCTCTGCTTTTGTTTCTTCCATAATCTGATACAATTTCTGGTACATAGCAGGGGAAACCCAATCATCACTTTCTACAATCCCCACATAAGGAGAGGTGACTGCCTCCATTCCAACATTAATGGCTTTCCCATATCCCTCATTCTTTTTATGGATTACCTGAAACCTGCTGTCTTCCTTGGCATACTGATCTAAAATAGCCCCTGAACAATCGGTAGAGCCATCATCGACACAAATAATCTCTATTTCCTCTAACGTCTGGTTCTTTACACTATCTAAACATTCTTTTATGTATTTCTCTACATTATAGACTGGAATTACTACAGAAACCTTTGCCATCTCTTATCTCTCCCTCTCTTTGTTTTCTTTTATCTCCTGCCATACAAGAGGATCCACCACTACCATCTTACTAATCCCCCTATGTTCTAGTCCTTGTAGGATCTCAAACTGGCTCTGCTCTTTTACTGCTACTACCACCATTGCCTCTTTCCATTCCCCACACTGCCCTATCTCTAAAACAGGGATTCCTTCTATATTAGGAGGGTTCCCCTTTTTTGTAGTAACTGCAAAACAAAGATTTTGTTTGGGGTAGTTCTTTTCTATTAGATATGCCACCACTTCTTTCCCTATCTTCCCTGCCCCATAAATCACTACCTTTTCACTTTCTAGTACTTCTTTTAAAACAGCCTTCCCATATATTTTAGTATTTAAGGCAGGGCTATTCTTCTCTTTTATCCGTTCATCTGTAAAGGATTTTGCTGTTTCCATAAAATATTGGTTTGGGTTCTTCCTAATTTTTTCTACTTCTTCTACCGCTTTTTTATCCCAAATGGGATCGCTTAAATACCCGTTTTCTTGATAACTTTTCAAATATTCCACCATTCTTAGAAACAAGGCATATTGAAAGGCAGATGCCAAGCCATGGTAACTTTCTAACAACACCCGGTACCCCAAACGGCTTGCAATCCGTTTTAAGACTTCCTCTTCTTTTCCTCTCTCTTCAATAAATTGGTTGATTTTTTCCAATTCCTCACAAATACAAAATACTTTATTAGGTGCTTTTACCGAAGAATTTAGGTTGCTTGTCCGATAATAGTAATAAGCTTCTGGTACTAGCCATACCTTTGTGGCACAGGCATATACTTGGAAACTAAAGGACACATCTTGGTAGGACGCCCCTGGGGTTTCATGGAACCGGATCTGGTTTTCCACTAGAAACTCCCTCCGGTACAGCCCACTCCAAATCGTCTGTAATTTTAAAAAGAGTTCTGGCCTTTTTATGGGGCAGATCCATTCCCTTGTTGGCAATTCATCAAAGATATTTACAAACTGCTTTTCTTCTTTGGGGGTATCTAAATAAAAATAGCAGTTTGATTTCACTAAATCGGCTCCTGTCTGTTCTGCTTCTTGATATAGCTGTTCCATCATATTAGGTGCTATAAAATCATCGCTTTCTACAATGGCAAGATACTTCCCGCTTGCCCTGTCTAAGCCTATATTCATAGAATGTCCATACCCTGTATTGGGCTTTTCCATTACTACAATCCGGCTATCCTGTTTTTGGTATTCTTCTAGGATTTCTCTGCTTCTATCTGTGGAGCCATCATTAATGCAAAGAATTTCTATCTCTTGTAAGGTTTGCTTACAAAGGCTTTCTAAACATTGCCCCAAATATTTTTCTACATTATAAATTGGTACTACTATGGATACTTTTTTCATACTTCCTCACCTTTAGTCTATACGTTCTACTATACTATCCTCTATCACTCTTACCAAATTTCTTTCAAATACTTCCATGGAAAAGTATTTCTCATAAATTTCTCTAGAAGCTTCCCCTATCTGTTTTGCCCTTTCCTCTTGGTCTAAAACCCACTTTATTAATTCTGTAAGTTGCCCTACCTTCTCACTTTCAAAAATAAGCCCATTTTGCCCATTTACTACATATTCTGCTATCCCTGTTATATCAGAGACAATCGCTGTCTTTCCATTCATACATCCTTCTGTTACTGCAACCGGCATGGCATCTTCCCTGGAACAACAGACTACTACATCAATCTGTTTATAGATTTCTGGCATTTTCTGGTTTTCTATGTTTCCTTTTACTTTAATCGAAGGATTCTTTTCTATAATTTGTTCTTCTTCCTCCCCTAATTTTCCTCCTCCTATAATCCAGAATTCTGCCTTATTTTTATATGGATTAGGAAGTTGTTCGACTGCCTTTATAAAAATATCTTGTCCTTTTATTCTTGCAATCCCCCCTATTATTGCAAAAATCTTTTTTTCATTCAGTAAGCTTACTTTCTCTGCATAATATCTTGGTAAGCCATATAATAACTCATATAAATAAGGGCTCTCTCCATATTTCTGGATTATTTTTCTTTTTACTAAAGGGCTTACCGCATAAATAGAAGTACCGCCTATTTCTGTAATATGTGAAAATAAGGAATCACTCAAATATTGTAAAACACCTGTCTCATGGACCCACCAAATAATTTTCTTCCCAAACCCTTGTAATTCTTCTACCACATAATCTAACCACAATGTATTCACAAAGACTACATCTGCCCAATCTACCAGCTCATTTAGTTTTTCCTGCCCTAAAAAAATATCCCTCATAATAATTATTGGAATCTTCTGTTTTAAAAACCGTTCTTTTAATTCTCCGTCTGTCCTAGAAACCACTATTAGAGAGTATCCTTTTTGTTGAAGTACCCCTGCAGCTATGTATAACACATTTTGTGCCCCAGTAGAACTTAAGGCATGTGAAAAAATAACTATCTTTTTTTTCTTTGTTTCTTCTAACACTTCCCCATAGCATTGTACTGGTTCAGGCATACGGATCTTTTCCATATGATTTAAATCAAAAACCTTTTCCTCTGGAATTCCTAAGCTTCTTAATTGTAGCCTCATATCCAGATAATAATTACTTAATAAGAAAATATAATCATACTCTAATTCTATTACTTGATGTGGAGCTAAAATGGGAATATTATCTAATTGCTTTCCCCACTTTGTTGTATCATTATCTAAAAAAGCAACAATCTCTATTTCCTTTTTTATATTCTTTTTTACTGTTTGGAACATTTTTCCTGCGCCAAAAATAACGACCCGCATTTTATCTCCTTTTTTCTTTCCCTTAAAATTTCTCTAAAAACTTTTCTGGTTGATAAAATAATTCTATATTTTCCTCTACTTGTTCTATAGGCCAATCCCACCATTTAATTTGCAGAAATTTTTGTCGTTCTTCCAATGAAAAACGATATTTTATAACGTTTGCTGGTACCCCACCTACTATAGCATAAGGAGGTATGTCTTTGGTTACGACTGCACCCGCTGCAACCACCGCACCATCTCCAATTGTTACTCCAGGCAAAATACAGACATTGGCCCCAATCCATACATCATTTCCAATTATAACAGGTGGGTTATTCCTTATTTCACTTTTTTCATAATCTACATTCTCTTTATAAATACCATATTTACGGACAAATTTCTTCCTTTCCCCATATTGATCTAAAGAGCAGAAACGAGGAGTATCTAACATAGGATGTGTTGTTACACAACCTATTGGATGATTGTTCCATATCCTAGCTGTTTCATTTATAGAACAATACCGTCCTATTGTTACTGCATAAGGATACTTTTCTAACAACCACTCATAACCATATGTATATCTTCCTATCTTACACTTTTTATATATAATATCTTCCTTATTGTATGCCATGTTATCATAAATAAAACATCTATCTTTATTTGTAAATCCATTATCTAATAAAAAATCAGCAATCTCATAATCTATTCCTACTATTCCAATAATCACATAATGTTCCCGATAATTGATTTGTTCCTTTCTAATAACTGGATAACCCAAATATATCTGACGGCTATCAGCATCTTTATCAATAAATCCTGTTATATAAATCCCTTCTTTAGACAAAATCTCTTCTACTACTCTTCCTTTTTTTCCTGCTCCCCACACATATATTTCTCTATTGTTTCTATTTTGAATAATTTCAGGGATATATTCTTTACACAATAATTCGAATTTATCAAACCTACTCATTTTTCCTCCCCAGAAATTTTTATATATCAGTAATTGGCAATTCAAAAATTTTTAATTCTTGTTTTAATAACCATACTGTCCACATTACTTCTGCAAAATATCCTATTGTTCTTTTTCTATGTGGATCATACAATGATACATCTAATTTCTCTGTAGCCTCTATTAAAAATGAAAACAACCATTCACAATAAGAGTTTAAAATTTCCCGGCATGTAATAAACATATTTTTGGCAAACAAAACTCTTCCTCTCATTACATAATCCAAGGCATCTATATATTCTGGCACATATTTTATCATCACTTTTTTCACTATATCCCACGCTTTATCACTTAACTCTTTCCCAACAGAATTTTGAATATTTTCTAAAACAGTCCCCGATAACATAGTCGCCTGTGGTAATATAATATCATACCCCTCCTCCAATAATCTCTTTATAGTTTCTATCCTTAAATAATTCGTACTATTCTTTATCCCATTATTATAAAAATATCTTCGATAATGGTTTAATCCCACATATTTAGAATTTGTATTTTTCCATATCCAATATAAAGCCGTACACTCATTAATAAACTCATTCAAATATGCTATATTATCACCCATCTGTTCAGAAAGAAACTTTTCATTTCTATATTGCTTTCCCACACAAATGGGTTTATATAGTTCGTTATTTAATACATTATATTTTTGATGTGTCACCACAAATATTTCACAATCTAATTCTTCATTACCTTCTTTTTTTTCAAACTCATAAATAATATGGGTTGGTAATAAATATTTTCTAATCTTTCTTACAGAAGTAATTTCTTCATATTGTTGGTTTTCTTTATATTCAAATTGATATGGTACTGCTAATAAAATATATTTTATTTGACTATAAATCAATATGTTGAAACTAAATATCCTAATTATTTACAGCTTAAACTCCTCCACCTTAACAATATTCCCAAAAATTTTTCTAACATTTTCTTTAATCGGCCCTACATCATCAACATATAA
>ERZ808040.1394-NODE-1394-length-16307-cov-10.040357_pt1 | contig 16307 bp, 15 predicted proteins | sample MGYA00380191_ERZ808040 | MGnify/ENA primary metagenome ERZ808040 (study PRJEB31490, sample SAMN06133395) | mouse gut metagenome | isolation source: J6 | host: mice | place: China: Chengdu | collected 2015-05 ... | reverse complement strand
CCTGCTGCTTCATCATGGCAATCTGGAACTCCAACTCATTCTTTTCATCTCTCATCTTCATAAAGTAAAACAAATATATATTAACAAAAACAATACAACTCAGATTTATGCAAAGCAAAAAATAATCAGTTCCCCGTGATGCCATAAAAACAGACACAATGGTACCGCCGATGCCATATTCTAACATTGTAAAATAAAAAAGATACTGTAGCCAGCTCCGTCTGTAATCCTTTTTCCAAAACTGTCTCAGCAGGATATGGTAGAAAAATATCAAAAAAGGTTTAGAACAGACAACCTCAACACTGCTTTTTATAAGCAAATTTTTCGGTACAACATCAAAACAATTCATCAAAGAAGCAATTCCCCAGATACTGATGCTGTCAAACAGACCGATTATCCAAAAGAAACATTCGCTTTCCAGCACCCTTCTCCATTTCCTGTCGCTTTCATATAAAGAAAAACTGATGATGCCAAATACCAGAACAGTTGCTATACCATTCCATACAACACTATTTATCAGGTTTACCAACGTCAACACTGCTATTGCTGCTACTGTAACAATTTTATAGATGACCGGATTCTCAAAAGTTTTCTCATAACGGTCATTCCAGAATTGGCTCATCAGACTGACAATAACTGTACATGATAAAAAGCAACTGAACAGATATACTAAATTCCCCATATCCTTATACCCCGTTATGCTCGTCCATATTGTGTATGTATTCATTAAGCATCTTCTTAAATTGTGACACTCGCTTTTGGGACAGAGGCACTGTCCCACCGTCCTTCAAGATAATCTCATATCCTTTGATTTTCGCCACATTACACAGGTTCACAAGGATTCCCCTACAGCTTATCTCAAAACCGTAGGGCTGCATCCGCTCCTCCAGCCCGCTGATGGCATCCGGGTACTCGTACACCATATTTTCCGTCACGATTTTAACCTTCTTTTTTGCCTTGATATATTCAAAATACAGGATCGTATCAGCAGGAAGCAACAGGGTAGGTTTTTCTGACATTACACCATTTTCCTCATAAGATACATTCCTGAATTCCAGCCGCACCTCCTCCTTTTGGTACTGCCGCAGGAATGCCTGCAGCTGTTCCTCCAGTGCTTCCGCCGATACCGGCTTTTCCAGAAAGGCAAAGGCGTGTACGGTGTTCACCGCATCCATGCAGTATTGTCCGAAATTGGTGGTATATATGATCTTTGCGGAGTGGTTCCGGCTGTAAAGCTCCTGCCCCGTTTCTATCCCGTTCCTGCCCTCCATCATGATATCCATGAAGATCAGGTGGAAGCTGCCGCCCGATTGCAGCAGCTCCCCACCGGAAGTAAAGTTTTTGATATGGTATTCTTCTGTGTATTTGTCTAAAAGCGGTTTCAGGATGCCTGTGAGATTATCCCTGTCCGCCTTTTCGTCCTCGCAGACTGCTATCTGAAGCATTGGTTCCTGCCTCCTTTTGACGATTTATGATTTAATAACCTATTTTACTATAAATACAGCAATATTTGCATTACTTTAATATCTTTCCTAAACAGGTCCCGTTTTAGATAGATATTTCACTTATTATTTAAAACTGTACTGTAATGTATAACATTTCCCCTTTGTACTCAGCGCTTATCTGTCCGCCCATTCGCTCTGTCAGTAACTTTGCAATAGAAAGCCCTAAGCCTGTGGAGTAATAGTTTGTTCCTACAGTATAAAAACGTTCAAACAGCCTGCCCACAATCACCGAATTTAAGGTTTGTGCCGTATTGGAGAATGTTATGGTGCCATTTTCTTTCATATCAACAAACAAATCTCCGTCTGAATGTTTTAAAGCATTGCTTATGATATTGGAAAAAATACGGTTTAATGCACTTACATCCAACATTCGCCAGACAGGTTCCTCTGGCATGGCTATCACTGGCTGAATACCTTTTTCCTGCATCATCCCATAAAAGGACAGCAGGCTCTCCCCCAACACACTGACAACATTTATTCTCTCCCTCTTAAGCTCATAGGAAGATGCGGCTATACTATAGCGAAACATTTCTTCCGTCAGGCTTATCATCACATCTACCCGGTTCTGAACCTGTGCAAGATACTCATCCACGGCCGCGCTTTTTTCTTCATGTTTCAAAAGATTAAGATAACCACAGATTGCTGTCAGCGGAGTACGCAGGTCATGCGAAATATTTGTCACGGAGTCTTTCAGTTCCTGATCTCCCTGCTGATAACAGCGGCGTTCTTTACGAAGCAGGCGAAGCTCTGTATTGATCCGGTCAGCCAGTTCCCGCATGTTCTTATCACGACTGGAAATATCAATAAGGATATTTGTATCGGTCTTAAGCCTGTCAGCAAATGCTTCCATGATCTCTCTAACAGATTTTTCCATGAGATATATTTTTATTGATAACATTATTATGATGACCACTAATATACCGACAAGACTATAGACCATTCTTTTATCCCTTTACTTGATTGCCTTTTTCCTAAATGATAAAATTCCAGCAGCCGTTATACCTATACTTTCCACCGCAGAAAATAGAAATATTTTAGGGAATGGATTTTTCAGAATCTGCATTGGTAAATATTCCCCGTGACTCTCAAATATAGGCATACTTTCATAAGTCGCTTGGCCATATGGATTGATAAGCAGCAGATATTCAAAACCCATCCGGGTTCTGGCATCCATATAGTGTTCATCCAAAGAGTTTTCCACCTGTGATGTATCCGTCATGCTCATTTCCTGCTCCCGCAAAGCACTGTGAAAATTGGTACCCATCATACTTAGTCCAATATACAGTACAAGAAGAATCACTAAGCTTGACAGATTTGAGCTGCTTTGCATCGACACAAACACAGATATCGCAGTGATGAAAATGATAGTACATATACACGCAAGATAATAAGCAAAAAGTGTCTGAACAGAAAAATAATATGTCCAGTTAAATATTGCCCCTGCAATTATAGTAGTCAAAACAGATAAATGAAACAAAATGACAGCAGCGAAAATATGCAAAATAAGCTGAGCCAAATAAATCTCCATTCTGGTATGTCCCGTAGCCAGCTTATTGCGGATTGTTCCACAAGAATATTCCATTCCAATAAATTGCGAAACACAAATAGCAGAGAATGCTCCGATTACAATCATAATATAAAACAAAAAACTATCAATAACCGGCGGATTAAAATATAGTACCGAAAACAGGACGACTGCCGCACATTCAATATAGTAAAGCCTGAAATGGAATAACCTGCGAAGCTCAGCAAAAAATATTCTACTCATAACTGCTACCTCCTACCAATGAAAAAAAATAACTCTCCAGATCTTCATCCTTTTCCTGCATGGAAAAAATCTCGCAGTTTTCCTTTGCCAGCTCTGCAGCAAGTTTGGATATATTTACTTTTGCATATATTTCCGCAGATGTAGCAGAAAGAATTTTATGGTCAACATTTGCAGTATGCAATATATGGGCAAGAACCTTCGTATCCGTTACTTCTACATGGATGCATTTGCGACACGCAGCCTCCAGTTCCGCCTTGCTCACTTCTTTTAATATTCTGCCACTATCGATAAACCCATAATGTGTTGCAATTTTGGCAAGTTCATCCAGGATATGGCTTGAGATTAACACCGTAATCTGTCTCTCGCGGTTCAGTCTCAGGATCAATTCACGCACTTCTACAATTCCCTGGGGATCAAGACCATTAACGGGTTCATCCAATATCAGAAAATCCGGATCTCCCACCAGCGCTATAGCAATTCCCAACCTTTGGCGCATGCCCAAAGAAAAATTTTTCACCTTTTTCTTACCGGTTTCTCCAAGCCCCACCAGTTTCAGGATATCCCGCAATCCTTCAAAGGAAGGCAACCCAAGAACCAAATACTGTTGTTTCAAGTTATCCTCAGCTGTCATATCCGGATAAATTGACGGAGTCTCCACCACTGCCCCTATGCGGCGCCTTGCTTTCACAATGTCCCGTTCATCGTTACGGATTCCATACAAGGTAAAACTGCCAGAAGTAGGCTCCTGTAATCCACAGACCAGGCGGAGCAGAGTCGTCTTACCGGCACCGTTTTTCCCAACAAATCCATAAATAGCCCCTTTGGGAATATGCATTGTAAGCCCGTTTAATGCCTGAAAATTCCTGTATCTCTTGTCCAGACAGTTTGTTGTCAGCACATAATCCATAATATTTTATCTCCTAAAATTAAATGTAGTGCTCAAATATTGCCAGTGTTATTCCTGCCTGATTCGTGCTATTACCGAATCCCTGGAAATGATCTGCTTACCATAAACAGGAACTATAATTGAAACAATAAAATATACTATCCAAATCGCTATCATTGGTGTCATCGTGATATATCCGGCATAGTATTCGACCATCCCTGCAAACACATTAGAAACCAATGGTATCAAAACAACACCCAGGGCAAGTGAACCTGATAACGCTGACAGAGAGAAAATAATACCTTCTGTGCAAAGCATTTTCCGTAACTGCTTTCCCTGCATCCCAATACTCTGCATCGTGGCTATTTCTTTTTTTCTGCTTATAATAGATGTCAAAATAACATTGACAAAATTAACAATCCCTATTACCCCAATAACTACGCTCATAAAAGTGCCAACAATCCAGAATTCTGATTTCAAGCTGTCAAAGGAAGCGTAATATGTCTTCGCAGATATATAAGACATGCTTAGCCATTCATTGCTGCATTGGCCATCAATATATTCTTCCATCTGATCAATATCTGCTGCATCAAAAGAATAATTCATCAATGTCGCATTACTGATTTTTCGGAGTTCATCACTGCTTAAGTAATAACAAAATCCATTAGTAGTAAATTGGCAGTATTCTGTTCTTCCCCGATTCATTTTTGCCAGAAGTGTATATTGATATTTCTGCCCATCCAATACGATTGTAACTGTATCTCCAACAGCAAATTCTGAAGACCCGGCAGCACTCATAATAATATATTCTCCAGAACCCATCTTACGGAGTAATTCTTCTATGTCTGTTGTCCCCTCTGTTATCTCAAAATTAGACAATACATAATCATCTGCTCCATATAACTGACAGCTAAGCATACCATTATTGGATTTGTACCTGGCACCTGTGCTGATTCTGATATATTGGTTGCCCTCCTTATCAGTCTCACTGTGCTGCTCCCAGTCGGGATACTCAAACCATGACTCTCCCATCGGTGTGCAGGCATACATAGCCCCTCCCTGTAAAAAGCCTTCCTGCCTGTTAATCTCATTTATAACAGCTTCGTCCAAAGCATCATCATTTGTCCGAAAATGTTTATTTACGTTAAAATAATTACTATTTCCTATTACAAAATCTGATTTCATCTTGCTCTGCAAATATTTCTCCCTGTCTATCCCATTTGCCAGAATAAACGTACAGTTAAAAAGGATCAGGCTAATGCTTAATGAAACGATAACTAAAATCATTCTTTTTTTGTTTCTTCCAACATTAGCTGCAGCAAGCTTTTCTAAACTTCCTTTTTTTACTTTTCTTTTCTTTTTGTGGATTGTTACTTCCCCATCCGTACACCGCAATGCGGCTACTGGTGAGATTGAGACAGCTGTTCTGACCGATTTTTTTGCACTATAATATACAGTCATAGCAACAAAGATTACCGTAAACAATATCGCATAAACTTTAATTCCATATTGATAATACCCCTCATTTATTGTTGTTGTCCTTGCGATATACGGAAACAAAATATTGCCCAATACGCCTCCAATCACAATACCAAGCGGAATTCCTAATATCATCAGCATGGAGGCCTGATGCCTTACAATCCTGATAATTGTTTTTTTGTCAGTCCCTATCATTCTGAGCAGTGCCCAAAAATGGATATCCTGTGTAATAGATATTTCGAATATGTTATAGATGACTAAATATCCCGTGAACATCAATAGAAAAACAATTAAAGCTATGCCTATCATAGTTGATATATCTACGGAGACCTGCGTCTCATATGCCGGATTTATACTTGCATCCAAAAAATTCCCTGTCTGATTCTCCATGGTATAACCACATTCATTCAACTTGCCAGTGAAATATCGTAATGGAAATATTTTATTATCAATCTTAATATCCATCATCCGAACTCCAGAATATTCACCGTCAACCAAGTACGTATTCTCCAATTCAGTAGCATATTTATCGACAAACGCCTTGGAAACAATAATACTTTGCCTACTGTATGCATCGGACTGTATAATTCCTGCAATTTTAAAATCTATTATATATAACCGGTTTCTCATAATAAATTCCAAAGATACCGTGTTTCCAATTTCCGCCTTCACACCCATTTCTTCTAAAGTTTTACTGTCACATATAATTTCATTTTCTTTCATTGGCACTGTGCCCACAGAAGGAGTACAGAAATGCGTTAACATGTAATTTTCATCCATATAAGACATTTCAATTGGCGGCCCTGATAAAGATTCATTATTTATTTGAGATGATATAAATAAACGATATCCAACATTTCCATTTCCAAAAGCCCGCTGTAGTATTTCATAATCATCATCCGAAATATACTTTATCGTCGCAAATGATGTCGAACCATTCAGCCGCATTTCCTCTTTTTGCTGTGAGTCTGAAATGCTACTGAATATCGTCATTAACACCGTAAACATAACAGTGGTCAGTGCAATCGCTATTACCAATATCACATTTCTGGTTTTACCTTCCGTCATTTTTTTATTTGATAGTTTTCTTTCTATTTTCACCGTAGATTCCCCCCCTTAAGCTATTATTTTTCCATCTCTTATTGTAATTCTACGGTCTGCCAATGCAGCGATTTCATTATTATGGGTAATCAGGATAATAGTCTGGTTAAATTTTTCACTGGTCATTTTAAGAAGTGCCATCACATCCTCACTTGTCTTACTATCCAAATTCCCCGTCGGTTCATCAGCAAGGACAATCTGAGGTTTTGCTATCAATGCCCTTGCTATAGCAACTCGCTGCTGTTGTCCCCCTGACAAATTATTGGGCATTTCATATAATTTGTCACGAATCCCCAGAAAGTCTATGATTTCCGATAGATACTCTTTATCCACTTTTGTACCATCCAGCTCTACTGGCAGAGTGATATTTTCCAGTACATTGATAACAGGAATAAGATTATAACTTTGAAAGATGAAACCAATATTTTTTCTTCTGTAAGCAACCATATCCTCGCTATCCATTTCATATATTTTGGCGCCATCCAAAATAATTTCTCCATCGGTAGGCTGCTCCAATCCCCCTAACATATACAGCAGCGTAGATTTTCCACTACCACTCATTCCAACAATAGCAACAAATTCTCCACGCTTGATACCAAAATCCACGCCATCAACCGCTTTGACCAAATTATTTTCTTTACCATAATATTTACATAGACCCTGTGCTTCTACAATATTCATTTTACGCTTTCCCTCCATATCACTTTATATCTATTTTTTCTCCTTTCATCTAAAGAATATCATACGGAAGTCAAGAAAGCGGTCAGAAAAGCGTCAAGATCTGGTCAAGATTTCTTCTCTGCCAGTTTGAATCCGATACCCCATACAGTCTCAATATAATCCCCGCCTGTCGCCTCCTGCAATTTTCTCCGTAGATTACTGATGTGCTGTTTTAATGACCGTTCCGTACAATCTGGAGTGTCAATGCTGATGCGATCCAACAGAACACTTTTTGATATGGCACGTTTCGGATTCATCATCAATAATTTCAGGATAGCAAATTCTGTCCGTGTCAGTTTGACCAGTCGGTTCCCTGCTGTAACCTCCTGCAATGAAACATCCAGTGTTAAGTCATCTGCTACGAGTACGGTGGAATCATCTGCAATTTCCGTTTTGCGAAGTCCTACTATAATGCGGGCAAGAAGTTCATCCGGATCAAACGGTTTGGTCATATAGTCAACCGCACCTCCAAGCAAAAGGTTTACCTTATCCTGAACATCCACCTTTGCACTAAGGACGATGACAGGTATGTTTTTAACATGAGACAACACTTCCTCTCCCGAAAGTCCGGGAAGCATAAGATCCAGAAGAATCAAATCCGGCTTCTTTTGGGAAAGAAGATAGAGTGCTTCTGTACCGGAATAGGCACGCATAACACCATATCCTTCGTTCTCTAAGATTTTTGTCAATACATTCCCAATATGAACATCATCGTCGATGATTGCGATTGTCTTCATCATCAACCTCCATTTCTTTTTATTTTATTATAACCAGACTGTGATCTGAAACATTGGTCCCTGCGTCCTTTGCTGCTTTATGTTTGAGGGATTGGTACTATGGTGTTGCTACAATACCCCATTTATTATGCACGGTTTGTTGGCATATAGGAAATCGCAATTCCCGACGTACAGATTTTTTCCCTGAAAGACAGATAAAAGACTGGGGAAGACACATATACATCTCATCCTCTCCCCAGCCTTATATCATTTCCTATCAGGCAGCATCTTCTACCCTATATCCGTTTTCCAAAAAGGGAGCCTCTCGCTGTCAGAACGTATACAAAATGAGATACCTGGTTTCGCCATCGGAAGAGCGGGCGTTAATGCTCACTGTGCTGTCATTGCTCCAGCCGATGCCCTCCTCGTAGAGGTTCCCGTAACCTTCCCTGTCAAAGGCAATGAAAGTGCCCTTTTCCAGATCCACCACACCCAGCTGGGAGATACCCAGGCCCTCCGCTTTGGAGTCAGAGGAATAATACAGCAGCTTATTGCCGGAGGGGCTGGGCATGAATTCGTCCCCTGTCTGCCAGGTAAATCCCTCTACGACAGTCTGCATCCCTGTTTTCAGATCGACCAACCGAACCTGTCCATCCTCGCCTATCAGAACGCAGCGGCTACCGAACAGCTGGACACCATAGGGTTCATCCCACCATCGATAGTAGTGTGCCTTATCCAGGGTTTTCGTCTTCTGCCCGGTGGGGATGTCGTAAGCATAACAAGTGATGGTCTGCCATGTTTCGTCCTCTTCCGATGTGGTGTGGGTGGTGAGGATCAGCGTATCATTGTCTGCGAAACCGGCACTGACTTCCTTGCCCATCCCAGTCAGCTCATCCAAACGGATGAGAGTCCTGGCATCCAGATCGCAAAGCCATTCCTGCAGCCCACCCGTGCCGGCACTACATAAAATCAATGCCCTGCGCATATTCTCCGACCACGAATAATCATAAGCGTATTCCAGCTCCCTGGCGCCTGTGCTGGCCAAAAAGTCCTCTGTCTCGCCGGTATCCAGATAGAAAAGCATAGGGTACTCGGTGTAATCTGTCTGCTGGCCCTGTGCCAGCTTCAGCAGCAATACATCAGTGCGCCCAGGAATGGCCTCTACAGACCACTCATCCTCAGGGCGTGTATCAACACCGTAGGGACTGCCTTGAAAGAGATGCAGCTCCCCATTCCGGATGAACCAGTACAGGTTGCCCTGGTAATTGATGTCCTGGAATGTTATGTCAATTTGGCTGGTCCGCATGTCCACCTGGACGGGAACCAGATTGTTGTCCTTGATCTCCCAGAACCCAGCCTCCAAAAGAGTCCTGCCGTCATCGCTCCAGGTCAGGTTATTGAGCAGGCCACCGGAAAGACCGTAACGTTGGTCCATTTTGATGTACTGGGCCTTGACCAGACTGCCGATTTCAGTCTGGCTGATGTCAGGCTGATTGTCATAAGGCTGATCAACATCGGGCTGATTGATGTCGGATGGATTGATATCGGGCTGGCCGGGCACCTGTTCCCGCTCTTCTATGCGGAAGAAAGACAGCACCGCCCTTCGCAGTTCCGGGCTGGCAGCCAGGGCAACAGTGGTCACACAGATCAGCATTAAAACTGCTGTCAGTGTGCTGGCGAGGACACGGTGAACCGGGGCATACCGCCTATGAGTTGTTTTTTTGTGCATAATACGCTCTTTCAATTCATTACTTGGACTGATATGATCCATCGCTTTTCGATAGTCGTTGATATTCAATTTGATCCCTCCAATTCCATTTTCAACAATTCACGGCCCCGTTTCAGCCGCATCTTCACCGCCGATTTCCCCATCTTTAAAATTTCGGCGATTTCCGTCACCGAGTATCCTTCATAGTAGTAGAGATGGATAGGCAGCTTGTACTGTTCCGGCAGGGCCATGACAGCATTCAGGGCCTCCAGTTCCTCTGGGACAATGGCAGGGATGGTGTCCTCTAACTGCGTCACCCGTTTCCGCCAGAAGCCCCTCAGTTGGTTCCGGCACAGATTGGCTGCAACCTGGAGAAGCCAGCGCTTCTGACGGTTCTCATCCGTGAAAATGGGAGCGTGGTACAGCAATCGGCAAAAGGTCTCCTGGGTCACATCCTCCGCGTCGGCGCACTGCCCCAGGAAAGCCATTGCCAGACGGTATACTGCTGTACCATAAACATCATAGGCATCCTCCAGCTGTTGTGTGGATATTGCTTGTTTCATTGCCTGACCTCCTTTCACCTATAAAACAATTGCCAGAAGAAAACGGTCACATGTTTTTGAAATATATTGGACAATTATTTATTTTCTCACTAAATAATGGAAATGGAAACTGCAAAAAAGCGATGTTAATGGTAATCATCAAAAACAATATGTCTTTCGCCCCTATAGTGCAGACAAGTACAAGACCGGGGAAGGCACTTGACAAACCTTCCCCGGCTTTGTACAGCCACATATCAGATAACAGTTCCTGCCTCGCGCCTGCCATATTCCTACATTTTCAGGGATACCTGTCTGGTAACCTGCTCCATGTTATTTATTCTAAATACATAGTATTTTGAGGGACATACTCTATTTCCAAAACACCTCCTGTTGTATCAAGGTCTTTCAGTTTCTGCAGGTCATCTTCCGAATCTGATGTCACTACAACATGAAGCCTGTACGGATTTTCATAAACGGCAGATGATATAACAAACTGCAGCTCATGGTTGCGCATAGCGTTACTCACCTTGTTCTGCAATTCCATTACATATTCCAAGCTGGCATTCGTATTCCTTTCAGCTTCATCTGGTTCATCCGCATAATCAGGCAGGGCTTCCTGCGAATGATGTCCATCTACTTCCATCTCACTACTGCTTTGGTCTTCCTCCCATTCTGCCACAATCCCTATAATCTCACATATGTCCGTTGCCTGTTCTTCTGTCAAACGATTATAGGCAATGCCCGAAAATTCATAAAACATATTGGAAACTGCCGAATATTTCAACTCATCTATTTCATTTCCATAATCGGTAACAATCAACAGGTAACGCCCCAGCCATACAGCTTGGTGTGACGACAATTCTGCATCGGCAGGCGCATCCATGCTGCCATTGTCAATCATCTCCCAATGATTTCTTCCGTAACAGGTCAGGGAAGAAAGAACATCATATATCGTGCTTATTTCCTCACGGTCCGTTATTATATGCGTTCCAATTTTCTCCTGTATGGCCTTTCCTTCATTGGTATTATCCATTCTGGCAGGACTTACTACAATTTCACTGATTGCATCAGCGGAATCAATCTGGTAAACAAGCTCAAGGACATCGCTATAAGGATATTCTCCACCATCAAAGCAGGAAAATTTCCATAAAGAATATTCCCCATTGTTATTTCTGATCAGGTACTGCATATCCGTATGGCCCGATACATAATACCATTCTTCTGTTCCGGATATGTTTTTTCCCTTGTTTTCTGACAAAATAGCACTTTCAACAGACTGAACCTTTTCATAAATTCCCATATACTGCCCGATTGAAACCTTTCCCAAATCAAGCGCTTGTTCCGTAATTCCATGTCCTCCGTCTGTCAACAATGAACTGATTGCAGCAAATGATTCCTGTTCCCCGGCAGTCTTTACTCCGTCAGTCTGTTCGCCGTTCAAGTCCGTAGTCTGCCCCACATCCTGCATTGGTATTGCAGTCACCCCGCTGCCTGGCGGCAACTTACTTTTAAATATGTTGGAAATTGTAATAGCAGAGACACAAACCAGGCAGAGACAGGCTGCTGCAGCTCCCCATCTGAATAAATGCATATTCCCGGCTGTCCTTCGTTTTTTTTCCACAGGTGCCGCTTCCTCTATATATTTTTCATCTATCTCACCCAGGACCTTCAGCAATCTTTTTTCTTTCATAGGCTTATCCCTTCTTTCTCCAGAACTTTTTTCAGTTTATTCCTTGTCCGCATCAGAGTCACCTTCACTGTGCTCTCGTTGACTGCATAATCAGAGGCAATCTCTCTGACAGGGCTTAAATACCAGTACCGCCGCACAAAGAATTTCCTTGTTTCAGGCGTTAAAGTAGCAAGAAAACTATTTATTATTTCTGCCAGTGCTATATCATCAACAGCCTGTTCCACATAGTTGGATGCCGGGATACACTCTTCCAGTTCCTCCAAGGCAAGTGCTGTCCGCCCTCCCCCACGTTTCTGAGCAGTATATTTTTCTAGTCTGTTCAGGGACAGATTGCGGGTAATCTTCCCTAAAAAAGCTGATAGCCGATTCGGATGCTTCGGCGGTATTGCGTCCCATGCCCTCATATAAGTATCATTCACACATTCCTCGCAATCCTCATGGTTATGCAGAATATTGTAGGCGATGTAGCTACAGTATTTTCCGTATTTTTTTGATGTTTCCGATATAGCTTTCTCGGAGCGCTCCCAATATAAAGCCACAATCTGTCTGTCATCCATACGCTTCTCCTTTCTGCATTGATAAGGCCCTTCACCTTAATACACCGGAAAATGGCTTCCTGCGTCACATATTTTTCTATATTTTCAATTATTTTTTATTAACTGTGATACATTGAAAACTTCTGATTACTGCCGTCATATTTATTACAGAGATTTGCGGTATTATGTTTATTATACATTGTTTCCCACCAATCAGAATTGCAATTTCCCACATACAGATTTTTTCCCCGAAAGACAGATAAAAGGCCGGGGAAAGCACTTGTCAAACCTTCCCCGGCTTCGTACAGCCACATATCAGATCACAGTTCCTGCCTTGCGCCTGTCATATTCCTACTTTTTCCAGGGACATCCCTCAATGCACGTCCATCTTCTCTGCCCACTTCAGATCCTCGTTCTCCTTCAGGAGTCCCATGTGGTACAGCGCCTGAACGCAGTCCGCATAACCTTGGATGTAGGCACGCTTCTCCTGAGCAGATGAAAAATCCTCCAGACGCTCCTTCATCTCCTCTGCCCTTTCCTGTCCGTCTGCAGGCAGTGTTTCCAGAAATGCCTCCCATTCCTGCTCCGTCTCCTTCCATGCCTCCAGAGCCGCCTCATACTCCGGCGTGCGCACATAGCTCTCCCGTTTCACATTCTCCCCGTTCAGAGTGCCTAAAAACTGGGCAATCTTTAACCATACATCACTCATTGTAAAAATCTCCTTTGCCATATCTATCTTACCTCCCAGTATTCCCCGATCCCGCCAATATCTCTCCCTTACTTCTCTATACTTCATCTTTAGAAGTATATTATCACGCCATTTCGGTAAAATCAATTCATATACTTCATCTTTAGAAGGGAAAGCTATATATGAAAATCTACTGGAATGGTACATCCAAAAACATCATAGGCCCGAAAGTGAAGCAGCTCCGCACTGCCTTGGGGCTTTCTCAGGCTGCCCTGGCAGGAAAGCTCCAGCTTCTGGGCATGGAATGCAGCGACCTGACCATCCTGCGGATCGAACAGGGCAGCCGCTTTGTTCCGGACTATGAAGTGGCGATCCTCTCCGAATATTTTAACATATCCACAGACGAGCTGCTTGGCAAAAGGGAGCCGGGACAATGAATAATATCCTGCAGGCCCCCTTTTCCTTACCTCTTGAACGCCTCCAGTGATGACATGATGCCGCTTAAAGCATCCTCGTCAAATCCAAACGCCATTCCCGTGTTTTCTTCTGTTGTATCCGGTCCGGCCAATCCCCCCGCCGTTTCTTTCCGAGATGCCTCCTGTCCTTCATGCTCCCGAATCACCTGCAGCACAAACTGCCGTATCCTTTCATAATCTACTGCCTGCCCTGCATGGGGCATATCCCCGGTCTGTGTCCCGTTCTGATACGCCAGCACTGCATTGACGATGTACTGTGCCTTCCCCCGCTCCATACCGTTCAGGAACTCCGCCACCCGCACATGGGCAGGATCGTTCCTGTTGAACCCTATGGTGGTCACAAATGCGTTCTTTTTCCCCATGGCAGTCACCTGCCTTTCCTCTGTATCTGGTAGAGCATACCATACCCTTTTGCGTTGGCGCAGATGTCTTCTACAAAGATGCAGCGGCCAATCTTTCCGGAATGCTCCAGATACTCCCGAAGAAGCAGGGAGCCGCCCCCGATAAATACCACACAGCTCGCTTTCAGGTCAAGCCCCCGCTCCCTGAGCGTGCCGAGGATGTCATTCACAAAGGTCTTTGTCATGTCCTCCACGATGCGGATTACATCCCCATAATAATCCGTCTTTTCTCCCCGGATGATCCGGTCAATGTCCGTATCGTCGATCAGGATGTCCTGCTCGGAATTGACGCGGGAGGAAATGTCATTATACAGACGGATGACACCCTTCTCCAGAGAGTCGCAGACGGACAGGTCAGGCTTCCCTCCCCGGATCAGAAGGTAATCCAGTGTAAAGCCCCCGATGTCTACCGTAATGACCTTGTTAAATTCCGCTATCCTCTGGTAGACGGTCATGGCAGCCGCATAGTCCTGCGGGAAGGCGGCGGTTTCCACGATCTCAACCCGGTAAGGGATGCCCCTGTATGTAAACTGCTGGACGCCCCTGTTCATAAAATAGTCCTCAAACTTCCGGTAAAGCGCACCGTAATGCTTTGGCGGCAGTCCCACCGGCAGCGCTGCCTGAAGGAGCGTGTCCTTCGTGTTTAACATCTGCTTTTCCGCCTCCATCGCCACCGCAAACAGCGTTAGGATAAAGAAACGGTCGTCCAGCGTCTTGTCCCTCATGTAAGGTATGCGCTGTTCGGTCAGGGCATAGTAGCGCCCATTGTACTGCAGATATTCCCCCAGTGCCGGCCTGCAGTCACTCTCCACAAAACCGGAGGTAAATATCTTATGCTCGGTCTTCATGTTCCTGTTCCCGTGGTCTATCGGTACAATTATTTTCTGATACATCATAGCGTCAGCTCCTTTATGCTTTATTTACTGTTTTATACGCATGGTGTAAGTAAAAGCCAACAGCCTTATGTAAAAACTGGGGGATTTTACATATTATGTGCATAAAAAAGGACGGAACCCCGTATGGAAGTCCGCCCTGGATATTACTTTTTATGAGGTCTGTCCCTGTTTTTTCTGCTCCAGATCATGCAGGTAGTCATCCACGCCCTTTACACGCTCCGCCCAGTCGCCGTCTTTATCCATGTCCCAGGTAAGCGTCTTTACGGACAGCCCCAGTTCCCAGCAGATTTGCGTGAGTTTCTGGCAGCCCCGCTGGATATTCTGACGCTTCACGTTTTTCTTCTCGCAAGGAAGCTCCTGCCCCTCCCGGTACTTCCGGTAGTTTTCACAATGCACACACTTCTCATTGTAATCGCCCCTGCAGGCAGTCTTTAACAGCTTATCCATGTCATAGGCTTCATAGACCGACTGCGTACCCGTCCGCTTCATCTCCTGTAAGAACGGCGGCAGGTTCGCATACTGGTTTGCCCCCGGAACGCACCCGAAGGTCCTGCCGGATAAGGCATGGGCAAGGTCGCCTTTTAACGGCCCTTCCGTAATAAAAATGGTCTTTTCCCCCGGACTGCCCGCCAGATGGACGGGACTTCCGGAGGATGTGCCCCTGTGGAAGTTGGTGCTGGAGAGCCAGATGTATTTCCTGCCGTCATAAGGATGGTCCAGGCGGATCTGCGCCCCCACGGTCAGCCCGTCTATATTGCGGACCGGCACCAAAAAACCGGATGACTTTTTGGAGAAATGGATGGTCCACTCCCCGTCCCTGTCCTGATAAAACCCCGGAACGCCCTCCACGGTACAGCCCGCCGCCAGCAGCTTTTGGGTAAGGCTCCTGAATCCGAAGACCGGCGTGCTCTTATAACCGTTCTCTTCGATCTGCTGCTCCGTGAACCCGCGCTTTAACAGGTTCTTCCTGTGGGTATCCGCCAGCACCAGCATGGAAAAAAACATGCTGTATGTCTTATGCCTCACTGCATCCTGCGCAGGCATGGCATTTTCTATCTCCGGCTCCTTTGGGGCAATTTCCTTTTTCCTTACCTGATAGGCAGGCGCCTGTTCATTCCTTCCGAGGGCGTCCTTGATCTCCTTGCAGGCGGTCTGGTTGTCAACCCCGTATACCTTCCCATACAGGGAGAGCATG
>ERZ808040.1393-NODE-1393-length-16308-cov-7.439529_pt1 | contig 16308 bp, 15 predicted proteins | sample MGYA00380191_ERZ808040 | MGnify/ENA primary metagenome ERZ808040 (study PRJEB31490, sample SAMN06133395) | mouse gut metagenome | isolation source: J6 | host: mice | place: China: Chengdu | collected 2015-05 ... | reverse complement strand
ATTCCAGTTAAGAAAGAAAGTGCTGCTACTAAAACTAAAAAGCCTGCTGAAATCATACAAAAACCAATTAATCAAAACTGGAATCAAAAACTGGTTAGTCGATTACGGTCTAATCCATTAGCTTTAGAGTATCTGCATAAAAGATCACTAACTAACGAAACCATTCAGGAATTCAAATTAGGCTTAACTCATCCTTATACTAATCGGGATGGTATTGTTTTAAGTGATGCCTTAGCTGTTCCTATACGCAAAATGGATGGAAGTTTTTCAAGCCACCATGCATTTTATGCAATTGAGGGAGTGACTAAAAATCCAGTTGATAAGAATGGCTGGATGAAAGGTAAACCCCAAGTTTATTTCACACATGCATTTCGTAAGCAAAAAAAACTAATTGTCTGTGAAGGCATTAAAGACGCATGGGTGCTATATCAAAACCTCAAGAAAAATGATCTGTTATCTCAATTTTTAGTCTGTTCAGGTACACATGGATCGTCTATTCCTGATGAAATGAAGAACCCAAATTTTTGGACTAAATTTGAGAAAATCTATTTCGGCCATGATCACGATTCAGCAGGGAATAAGATGGCCGAAAAACTCTCTGAATTCGTCCCATTAGAGTGTTATAGACTTGTCTGCCCTTCTCATTATGCACCAGTTAAATATAACAGTGATGGCTCTGAGAAGCCTGAAAATGAATGGGGTGCAGATTGGACTGACTTTTTCTTACTTGATGGTTGTATAGAAGAATTCTTATCCTTAATTGAAGATGCGCCAGTTATTTCTATTGATATTCAAGAAGAAGAAGATACCTTATCAGAAGGGCGATTTACTGTTGCTCCTGTTGATATAAATGGCGCTTATATCAATAAGAAAATGTATTACCCAGTTCAAACCTTAGTGCGCCAAAAGCAAACGGATGACTATCAGAATACTTTTTTTGTTGAAAGGTATGAAACAGTCGTTGTCAGATCTGATGCTACAGTACATAAGGCTGTACTTTCTCCTGCACCTAAAGGCACTCCTGAATCTGAAAGAGTTATCAGGTTGTCAGATGGAACTCTAATTAGATCAGCTCCTAAACCTAATGAGTTTGGTACATGGAATTGGTCTAGTATCAACGACTATTTGAATGATCGCTCAAATGTTAGAAAAACAGCAGATATATTTAAAGATGTTTATCAGATCCTAAAAAAATCTGTTTGGCTACCTGTTAAAGAAGATTACACAATTCTCGCCTTAACCGTTCTAGCTACTTATATTCAGAATATCTTCGAGTCTGTGCCACTTCTATTTTTGAATGGTCCTGCGGGATCAGGAAAATCCCAGACAGGAATTATCATGTCGAAATTATCTTGTAATGGCACAGTCATAGGTCAGGTGTCGGCAGCTACAGCAGCTCGCCATATTGATGCTGCTAGGGGGTTTGTTGTTTTTGATGATCTTGAGGGTATTGCTAGTAAAGCAGGGAGAGATGGTGGTCAGTTTAGCGAGTTGGTTCAAGCCCTAAAAGTTTCATATAACAAGCATACAGCAGAGAAAATTTGGACAGACGTAAAGACCATGCGTACAGAACGCCTTAATTTCTTTGGTATCAAACTCATCAGTAATACAAGTGGAGCTGACGATATTCTAAGTACACGAATGCTTAGAATCCAAACTCGACACATGCCTGAAACTGAGCAAGGCAATATTCATAAATTTGGTGTAAATGAGTTCAAGCGCATTGAGAAACTAAGACAAGAGTTGCATACATGGGCATTTAAAAATTGTGTCTTTATTGATGATCTAGCAGCTCAATCCAATGAAAAAAGTGGGCGATTTAATGAAATTGCATTACCACTTAGAGTTATTGCGAAATTAGTATCAAATGAGTGTGAGAAGGAATTAGAGATTGCCTTAGCTAAGCAAAAAACAGTTGTGGTCGAAACTAATGATCCTATTGAAACACTAAAAGAAGCAGCAAAAAATTTAATAAAAGAAGGCTTCATTCAGTTCACTATTACTCAGGTTATCTTAGAGCTAAGAACCTTACTTGATGAAAACTATGGTGCAGGTATGACTAATGAAATTCCTGAGTGGCAAAGACCTGAATGGGTTGGCCGACAGTTGAGAACATTAGGTCTCCTTGACACTAAGGATTTAGGACGGGCTTCTTTGTTTGGCAAGCGACTCAAAATCATGCAATTTAATGAATATGCCATTAATGAAGTAGTTCAGGAACTTGGTGCGACTATTAACGACTTTAGAGAACCTTTTGATTTCTGTAAGGGATGCCAAACATGCCCTTATGCAAATAGCACTTGTGAATTGCGTCCACAACGATTACAGCAAGAACAGAAGGCAAAATCCAATTATAGTTAATCAGTTATAGATTTATGGTGGAACTATAATGGTTCTAAAATAAACCTATGATAGTTCTATCATAGGTTTATTTTTAAATTTTAAAAATTAAATTTTAGATGGTTATCATATCGTATGAACATTGTGAAAATTGAAGAAAATATTAAACAGATCATCAATAAAATTATTCAAAATGAGTTAAATCAACAAGATTTTATCTATGAATTGCTTTTAGCTTATGGTCATCGTAGTCAGTCTGTGTGGCGTGTACGTTCAGGTGAGCGAAATTTAGCTGAAGATAAAGAGAATTCCGTTTTTTGGAAGCGTCAGCTTTATTTTAAGATCGCAAGACAACAAGATCTACATGTTCTTATCGATGAAATGAAGAAAGAGAAGCGAACTGAAACCAACAAAATTCGTTTCTTGATTGTGACCGACTTTAAAACTATTTTAGCCATTGATACAAAAACAAATAATCCATTAGATGTTCCTTTCGCTGACTTAGCGAAGAAATTTGATTTTTTCTTGCCTTGGGCAGGCATGGAAAAAGCTGTATATCAGGGTGAAAACCCTGCGGATGTTAAGGCTGCTGAAAAACTAGCAAAGCTATTTGACGAAATTAAAGCCGATAATTTTGATGAAAATGACTTAAATAATAAAGATAACTTACATCAACTCAATATTTTCTTATCTCGACTTTTATTTTGTTATTTTGCTGAAGATACCGAAATTTTTAAGGACAAACAGTTCACTTCGGCAATATCCAAGAGTAATGAAGATGGATCAGATTTATCAGCTTTAATTAGTCGATTATTTAAAGTCTTAAACCAATCGGCTGAAGATCGTGAAGCAGATTTACCTGACTACTTAGCAGATTTTCCGTATGTAAATGGCGGTTTGTTTAAAGATGATATTCAAGTACCAAAATTCACACGTAAATCACGCAGAATTTTGATTGAGTGTGGTAAAGACCTAGACTGGTCTGATATCAACCCTGATATTTTTGGTTCTATGTTCCAAGCGGTTGTTCATACTGAACAGCGTAGTACGATGGGACAGCATTACACTTCAGTTCCCAACATTATGAAGGTGATTGAACCTTTATTTTTAAATGATCTTTATGAAGCATTAGAGAAAAACCAAGACAGTATTAATAAACTATTAAAATTACAGCAACGTTTAGGTCAACTTAAAATTTTTGACCCTGCTTGTGGTTCAGGTAACTTCCTTATTATTGCGTATAAAGAGCTTCGCAAGTTTGAAATGGAGATTTTGAAACGTATTCAGGAGTTAGAACTAGAAAAAACAGGGCAATTTTCAAAACCATTTTCAGTGATTCAAGTTTCTCAATTTTATGGAATAGAAATTGATGATTTTGCTCATGAAATTGCGATTTTGTCTTTATGGCTGACAGAACATCAAATGAATATTGTCTTTAAAGATGAATTTGGGGAATCTAAGGCTTTACTTCCATTAAGAGATTCTGGAAATATTGTTCAAGGTAATTCTCTACAAATTAATTGGAAATCGGTTTGTAATAACGCTGATTCTGAAGTCTATATCTTGAGTAATCCTCCTTATATGGGTTTCAAGATGCAAGATCAAAAACAAAAACAGGATATGGAAAGGATTTTCAATGAAGTATCGAATTATAAATTTTTAGACTACATTGCTTGTTGGTTTATGCTAGCAAGTGATTATATTAATGAAAATTGTAAGGTTGGATTTGTATCGACTAATTCCATTTGCCAAGGGGTACAAGTAGAACTCTTGTGGCCCGAAATTTATAAACGAAGTGTGGACATTTGCTTTGCACACCAATCCTTCAAGTGGTCAAATAATGCAAGATCTAATGCAGGGGTTACCTGCGTTATTATTGGGTTACAGCATAAAGACGCTATTAAAACCAAAACTCTTATAAATAATTTATCTAAATCAGTAGTCAAGAATATTAACTCTTATCTTATTGATAGCTCAAATGTCATAGTAGCTAAAAGGCGTGTCCCACTTTCAAAACTGCCTAAAATTTCAGATGGAAGTGGCGCGTTGGATGGGGGGAATTTAATTCTCTCTAGTGAGGAAAAAGCACAATTAATCTTAGCTGATGAAAGGGTTAAGCCATTTGTTCGTAACTATACAGGTTCTAACGAATTCATTAACGGAATTGAAAGATACTGCCTATGGATTGAAGATAATGAATTAGAGAAAGCATTGACAATTCCCTTACTAAAAGAACGAATTGATGCGGTTAAGGAATTTAGAAGTAACGCTGGGACACGGGCGCAAACAGCTATTTCACGTCCTCATAAATTTGCATGGATTAATCAACCTCAACAGTCTCAAATTATTATTCCTACCGTTTCTTCGGAACGTAGAGAATATATTCCTATGGGTTTTAGTGATATATCTGTGATTGTAAGTAATTCTGCAAGTATCGTGCATGATCCTGAACCGTATGTTTTTGCGTTACTTCAATCAAGAATGCACATGGTATGGACTAAAACATTAGCAGGAAGACTAAGAACAGATATTCGCTATACATCAGCGATTTGCTATAACACTTTTCCTGTGCCAAAACTTATGAAAGCAGCGATTTTCAAGTTAAATGAATCTGCTTTTAAAATACTGGCTGTGCGTGAATCCTATTCACATTTAAGTTTGGCTCAACTTTATGATCCTGAAAAAATGCCTTTGGACTTAAAACAAGCTCATATAGAGAATGACTTACTGGTGGAAAAACTCTATAAGTCAAGTGAATTTAAAACAGATGAAGAGCGTCTAGAACGATTATTCCATTACTACGAAATGATGTTGAATTGAGATAACAATGAATAATATTATTGAAGTGAATTACCAACAAACTGGGGAAAGCACCTCAGTTAATAATATGGGGATGCGGGCTATGCAAGCTCGTGCCTTCGAATCGCGTAATAGTCAGTATTTACTGTTAAAAGCCCCTCCAGCTTCAGGTAAATCTCGTGCATTAATGTTTTTGGGTTTAGACAAGATACACAACCAAGGGTTGAGCAAAGTTATTGTAGCTGTACCTGAACGCTCAATTGGCGGTTCATTTGCTAGCACAAAGCTGAGCGAAAGTGGTTTTTTTGCAGATTGGAATATCAAACCTGAAAACAACTTATGTACTGCTGGTGGTGATAAAAGCAAAGTAAAAGCCTTTAAACGCTTTATGGAAGGTACAGATCAAATTTTAGTATGTACTCATGCAACACTAAGATTTGCCTTTGAAGAGCTTGAAGATCATGTATTTGATAATACATTAGTGGCAATTGATGAATTTCATCATGTTTCAGCCGATGCTGACAATATTCTAGGTACTGTTCTTAAATCTTTAATGGACAATACCTCAGCTCATATTGTTGCGATGACGGGTTCATACTTCCGTGGCGATAGTGTTCCTGTACTTACGCCTGAAGATGAAGCGAAGTTTGATAAAGTTTCTTTTAACTATTACGAACAACTAAATGGCTATAGCTATTTAAAGTCATTAGGCATTGGTTATCACTTCTATAAAGGACGTTACTTTAAAGAAGATGATGAAGGTGTTATTGCAATTGCAGAAGTTTTAGATACTGATAAAAAAACCATCATTCACATTCCAAATGTAAATTCAGGTGAATCAACCAAAGATAAATATGATGAAGTGGATGCAATTCTCGAAATCATTGGCGAGTTTATCGCTAAAGATCCTGATACTGGAATTATCACCATCAGACGTGCAGATGGTAAGATCTTAAAAGTGGCAGACCTCGTTGAAGAAGATGGTCGGGATAAAGTTGTTGAATATCTGCGTAACATTAAAACCGTAGATGATCTTGACCTCATTATTGCTCTAGGCATGGCGAAAGAAGGCTTTGACTGGCAATTCTGTGAACATGCTTTAACGATTGGTTACCGTGGTTCTTTGACTGAAATTGTGCAGATTGTGGGACGTTGTACGCGAGATAGCTCGAACAAATCACATGCACAATTTACCAATCTTATTGCTCAACCTGATGCGCAGGATACTGAAGTTAAATTTGCAGTAAACAATATGCTGAAAGCAATTACTGCATCTTTGTTAATGGAACAAATACTTGCACCAAACTTCAAGTTTAAAACCAAACGTGATGATGAAGATATTGTTCCACCTGGTACGCTCACGATCAAAGGCTTTAAAGAACCAAGTACAGCAAAAACAAAGGCGATTATTGAAAATGATCTTGTGGACCTAAAAGCAGCGATTCTTCAAGATGCTAAGGTGATAGCAGGTTCAGCAGGTAAGGTTGAGCCTGAAGTGGTGAATAAAATCCTTATTCCCAAGATTATCCAAACAAAATATCCTGACTTAACGAAAGCAGAACTTGAAGAAGTGAGTCAGTATTTAGTCGTGGACTCAGTGATTAGCACAGCAGAAGTCAAAGAAGTTGGCGATAAAAAGTTTATTCGAATGGCAGATAAATTTATCAATATCGAAGACCTGAATATTGATTTAATTCAATCTGTGAATCCTTTCCAAAAAGCGTTTGAAATCCTATCAAAAGAAGTCACAGTCAATGTGCTCAAATTGATTAAGGAAGCCATTGAAGCAACTAAGATTAGTATGACTCAAGAAGAAGCCATTGAGCTATGGCCTAAGTTAAAAGCCTTCAAAGTTCAGTTTGGTCGTGAGCCTAGTCTAGAGTCAAATAACTTAATTGAAAAACGATTAGCCGAATGCCTAATCTATATCCGTGAGCAACGTAGACGAGCTGGAGTGTAAAACGTGGAAGATTTTAGCTGGCTTCAAGATATGATTGCTGATGATGACTTAGGTCTTTTAAACGTAAAGAAAAAGATGTCTGCTCTAACGGCTGATGAGCAATTAGTCTCTAAGTTTAATGAAATTAATAATTTTGTGACACAGCATGGGCGTGTGCCTACGAAGAATATGGCAAATATCACTGAATATATGCTCGCTAGCCGTCTAGAAGCAGTTCAAGCCAATCCAGAGCAATACATGGCTTTAGCAGATTATGATGAACATAATTTGCTGCCACAACATCAGGATTAAAGATATGTCAGATATTAAATCACTTGAAGATATTTTTAATGATGATGATCTAGGTTTGCTCGATGATGGTAAAGATGGTGACATCTTTAAAATTAAGCATGTGCCTGTCCAACGTGCAGCAGCAGATGAAGTTGCTAAACGTAAACGCTGTAAGGACTTTGATCAATTTGAGCATCTATTTAAAGATGTTCACAGAGAGCTTCGAGAAGGTAAGCGTAAGCTATTACCATTTCATGATAAAAGTTATCAGCTCGAAAAAGGCAGTTACTATGTTTTAAATGGTCTTTTGGTTTATTTGGCAGATTTTACATTTACTAGAGAAGATAAGACCGTTAATAAAGTCAGAACCAGAAAAGATGGTAGAACTAGAACTATTTTTGAAAATGGTACTGAATCCACAATGCTCTATCGATCACTAGCTAAAGCATTATATAACGATGGGCGAATTGTCTCTGAAACTAATGAGCAAGCAAATTCCAATTTCTATACTAATTTTGGTGGGATTACAGAAAATGATACATCTACTGGTTACATCTACATCTTGAAATCTCATAGTAAAGAACCAAAAATTCAGTCACTTGAACATCTCTATAAAATTGGATTTTCAACCACAACTGTTGAAAAACGTATTGCTAATGCAAAAAAAGAACCGACTTATTTGATGGCTGACGTTGAAGTAATTGCTGAATATCAAGCATTCAATATTAATCCACAGAAGTTTGAATATTACTTACATGCTTTCTTTGGTGAGGCTTGCCTTGATTTATTGGTCGCAGACAAAGGTGGTAAAAATCATCAACCTAAAGAATGGTTTATTGCGCCTTTAAATGTGATTCAACAAGCCGTTGAATTATTAGTAAATAGCCAAATTATGAATTACAAATACAATAAGCTCACAAAAGAGATAGAATTAAAATAGTTTCATAATAAACCTATAATAAACCTACGATAGAACTATAATAGGTTTATAAAACAACTAAAAAACATTTATTTTAATTTTATTAATGTTCTATAATGCAACTTAAATAACCTATTGGTATATTCCTTCTATCCCTAGAAATATCTGAAAGAGTGAGAATAAATGGCTGAAATAATTACTATTGCTAGTAGAAAGGGTGGGGTTGGAAAAACCACTATTGCAATAAATATGGTTGTTGCTTTAAGCAATAAAGGTAAAACTTTATTGGTAGATGCTGATGAACAACAATCTGCTATGAAATGGAATAAGCATCGGAAAGAAAAGATAGATGCTATATCCATACATAAGGATCTAATTGCTGAGTTGGAAAAACTAGATGGGGAGTATCAGTACATTCTCATAGATGTTGCTGGCCGTGATTCTGAAATATTTAGAGAAGCACTTCTTATCAGTGACAAGCTAATCGTACCCACTCAAGCAAGTCTTCTTGATTTAGATGTAATCCCTTATCTAAATGAAAAGGTTAAAACAGCTAAAAAAACCAATCCAAACTTGGTTTCAATGGTTGTGATTAATAGAGCATCAACCAATGCCAAATCCAATGAAACAGAGCAGGCAAGAGAATTTGTTGCTGATTATGAGGAATTCAAGTTATTGCAAACAACATTGCATGAACGAAAACAGTATAGAGATGCAGTTCTTGAATCAAAGAGTGTTCTTGAGATGGCGGCATCTAAAGCTAAAGACGAATTAAATCAATTTCTAATTGAGGTGCTGTGATGACTGGAAATAATACAAGCAACAAGTTTAAAGCTGCTAGAGAGAACAAGGATTTTGTGCAAGACGTTAATTCAGATGCAGCAGATCCAATGCCTAAACAAATTACTGTTACTAGCAGAAATAAAAGTCAAATAACCCTTGAGCAAAATACCCTAAGTCAACGAGAGAGATCCAGAGTTAAAAATGGTAGGAACTTAACGATTCCACTATTTGCAGAAGAACTTTTGATTATAGAAACTGCTGTTGAAAGCCTTTCTCAAAAAGAAGATGTTTCTATCAATAGCTTCATTAGAAGTATCGTTCTTGATAAGTGTAAGAAGGTGATAGGAAAAGATGCCTTCGATAAATTAAATGAAAACAAGCTAAATGTTGTTAAAGCAAAAAAAGAAAAGTAGGAAAAGGAAACATTAGCCAGGATAAGATAGTGTTTGATTATCACACTATCTTTCCTACTCTACGCAAAATACTTTTTTTTAATAAACATTGGAAAACATATTAACTTATTGAAAATAAATGAATTTATATAGAAAAAAATTGACATATTATGCATCATCACATGACGAGGGTGAATCATAGTATAGAAATTTAATTTATATATATTTCAAATATTTAAGGCATATTCCTTTGTTAATTGAGAAATAGGGGGGTATTGGAAAGGTCAAAAAAGTAGAAAATAGCTGTAGTAGAATAATAAAATTAAAATAATAAAAAAAAATAAAAGCGTGTCAATTTTAAACATAAGTATTTGTTATTAAATAATAAATACCATAGACATGGTGCAAAAAAGCATGTCAGTAATATTTTTTTAATAAAATAAAATATATATATATCATATATTTATATTTATAAATAACTATGACACGCTATTGTGACACGCATTTTTTTTACTGGATTCGCTTTAACTGACATGAAAAAAAGCATGTCAAAGACATGTCAAGTAGCATGTCAAACAGAAAATTTACTTAAATCACTGTATTTTATTTATTTTATTATTTACTGTGACACGCTTTTTGATTGTGACACGCTTTTTGAAGGTTCTATAATTTTCTTTTCTACAGGTAGAAATATATAAAAATGTTCAACCTAGCTTTTATTACCTGTTATTCATACTTCTTAAGGTAATTCTTCAATCGATTTTGCACTAATTTTTCAGTTAAATTCTCTTTATAACTAAAGTAGATAATATCCACAATGGTGGTCAACCAATCTTCTACTTAATCAAGTGTTGGGATAAGGAAGAGTCATTCTTCAAATTAGGTATTACAGTTAATAACATTTTAACTCGATATGGTACTGTGAAAGCTATGCCATACGAATGGGAAATCCTACTCGAACTTCCTGATACAGCAGAAGCAGTTTATGATATGGAAGTACAGTTCAAAACAGAAATGGATGATCTACATTACCAACCCAAAATAAAGTTTAATGGCTCTAAAACAGAATGCTACACTGAACTATCAGAAGCCTTACAACAACTTATTCAATGAAATTACTTTGTGTCAGTATCACATGCCTTTTTCTAGTAGGGTGTATTGAGCCTATCAATCAAGACAAGATGACTAAACAAGAGTTTGACCAAGTATTAGCTGTAATGGAAAAACAAAGAGAAATTTTAGAAGATCAAGAATTAGCGTTGATTGAAGAAGGTTCACAATATGATGCTGAAGGCGATATAGATTATCAATATGAGCAATCAGTTCAAAATCTAAAAGATAGTAATAAAGTTCATTGTGAAAAAGGTTTCGTAACTATTGATACGTGGAAATTTATCGAAGATCATTCCAAATTTTGGAATGATGAGACGGTAAAAGAAAAGAGAGAACTTTATGAAGGACTGTCTGAAATCTATCGAGATTCTAAAAACTGTGAAAGAACTAAATCTTATTTACCTAAAGAGCTTTATCCAAATTTAGCAGATGCATCTGAGGTACATCCATGAAACTAAAGACAGCCCTTCGGTAATCCTCCCATAAATAACCGAAGTTAAAAGTAGAGGTTAAGCAGCCATTAGAGGTGGCTTTCCTTTGTTAGCTTGATGTGGTCTTTCATGGTTGTAATGCCACAACCAGTTTGTTGCATAATCTTGTACTTCATCCAAAGTATCAAATAAATGCTTGCTCAGCCAACTATAACGTATGGTCCGATTATAGCGTTCAATATACGCATTCTGCTGTGGCTTACCCGGTTGAATATATTCAATACGAATACCGTGCTCAGTAGCCCAGCGCACAAATTCGTGACTGATAAATTCGGGACCATTATCGCATCGGATCACTAACGGTTTTTCTCTCCACTCCAGCAATTGATTCAACGTACGAATAACCCTGATTGTGGGCAATGAGAACCCTGCTTCAATGGCTAGGCCTTCGCGGCGGTAATCATCAATCACATTCAATAATCGAAACTTGCGACCATCGGAAAGCTGATCATGCATAAAATCTAATGACCAAACCTGATTTTCTCGGATTGGTTCTTTCAATGGTTCAGGCGCATGCCGTTTTAGTCTTCTTCTCGGTTTAATACGCAGATTCAGTGCCAACTCACAGTAAATGCGGTAAACCCGCTTGTGATTCCAGCAGCAACTCTCAACATGCCGTAAATACGAGAAGCACAAACCAAAGCCCCAGTCGGAATTTTCCTCAGTGAGTTCAATGAGCTGTTCAGCAATGAGTGCATTGTCATCGCTGAGTTTGGCTTGATAGCGGTAGCAGGTTTCACTAATGCCAAATGCTTTACAAGCCAAACGAATACTAATGGCATGCTGGGCAACTGCCTGTTGTGCCATCTTACGCCGGCAAGATGGCTTTACCACTTTTTTGCCATCGCTTCCTGGATGATTTCGGCCTTTAATCGCTCTTCCGCATACATCTTTTTAAGTCTGGTATTTTCGGCTTCTAGCTCTTTCAGTCGAGCCATTAATGATGTATCCATACCACCATATTTGGCACGCCATTTATAAAAGGTAGCATTACTCATGCCGTGTTCACGGCAAAGGGTCGCTACAGGTGTGCCAGATTCTGCCTGTTTCAAGATGGACATGATCTGACTGTCAGTAAATTTAGATGTTTTCATGCAGAATCTCCTGCTCGTATCTTAAGAGAAAATTCTACTTTTAGATCCTATTATTTTTAGGGGGGATTACCAATGGACCTACTATTCCTATTCCTTTATTTGAATCCTATTTTAAACACCCTGAACTGTTTTCTATTATCACCCATAAGATAGGTATCTATAACGCCCTAGATGCATCTCAGATCGTTCAAGAAGAATCAAAACTAATTGGTACAGACAAACCTTCCATTAAGCCAAGTAAGACTAAATCGAACACAAGAAAGCCTAGAACGAAGAAAAAGGTAGAAGCAGTTGAAGATTAAAGGATGCAAACGACAAAGCTTCCTAGATCGAGCTATTCAAAATGGTGGACAGCCTATCTTCTATTTAATCAGATGTTGGGATAAAGAAGAGTCATTCTATAAACTTGGTATCACAGTCAATAACATACTGACTCGATACGGTACTGTTAAAGTTATGCCATACGAATGGGAGATCCTACTTGAACTACCCGATACAGCAGAAGCAGTCTATGACTTGGAAGTGAAGTTCAAAACAGAAATGAACGAATACCACTATATGCCTAAAATGGCATTCAACGGATCAACTACCGAATGCTATACTGAGCTATCAAAAGCTTTACAACAACTTATATAATGAAGAATTTACTGGCTTATACTCTATTTTGTTTACTGATAGGATGTGTCGAAGCACCAAAGCCTAAGATTACTAAACAAGAGTTTGATCAAGTAGTTACATCAATGGACCTCGAGTTAAATCAAGTCAGAATAGAAATAAACAAAAATTTAAATGATGAGGCTTGGTTTAAAGCATTTAAAACAAAAGACTACGAGCTTTCAGAAAAAATGTACTATGAGAAAGAAAAGAAATTACATGATTTAGCCTGTGAATTGAATTTTTTATCAGTAGATTTTAGAAAATTTTTATTTGAGCATTCAGAATTTAATCGTTATGAAGATGTAATAGAGAAGAAAAAGAAATATGCAGAACTAGAAGAAGATGCAGACGTATTTTTTTTAAAAAGAAAGGGAAAACCTATGCCTTGTTTCCGAACTAAAGATTATATAACTAACTTGGAACTTTAAAATAAGAAAATGAGATCTGATGAATATGTGTACTTATTAAAATAATGGTTTGGTTTATATATTTGTTCTTATTGATTATATCAAGAATAGCAAAGGCATTGAGGGAGGAGGGAGGTTATAACTAAAGCGTCTCTTTTTCTCTAAATTTATGTACAAAGTATTGTACAAACTGTATTTAAAAGGTAGTATCGAATGGATATAGGAGTCATGTATGATAGGTCAGTTACCAATATTAACGGATCGACAACTTTCTTTGCTTGCTTATCTTTATAAGTATTTAAACGAAAACCGTTATATGCCAACTCGTAGGGAAATTGCTCAGCATTTGGACCTGAATTCTGATAATTCCACTCCTTATGTGAATGCGTTAATAAAAAAAGGTTACTTACAAAAAACTGGAGAAAGAGCTAGAAGAAATATTGTTTTGACAGAAGCCGCTTATGAAAAATTAAGCCTTGAAAACTTAGATGAAGTAAATTCTGAAATCACAAAATAGAAAAAGCACCAGTGCGGGAAACACTGATGCTTTTGGTAATCTTTCTAACGTGGCGTTAGAGCTGAGATTATCTCATATCTATTTGTGTATTTCAAATCAACCGACTTGTTACACGGGGATTTGTTATGCAACCAACATCAGCTTATAGCGAAGCTGTATTCCATAAGTATTCTTTTAATGAGCTTTTGCTTAATGTAGAGCGAGTTATAAGAAAGCACTATCAACTATCAAAAACCGAAGATTATATTCATCGGAAAAACAATAGTGCGAAAAGAGCATTAAATATCTTCATGGATCGATTCAATCCCGATTTTAAGAATGATCCTATAGATATATTGAAATCTGATGAATTTGAAGATCAGTTAGAATTATATTTTTCTGAAACCATTGCACATTTGGATATTGAAGTTCGTTATAACTATAGAGGGATATTGCGTTTTATCAATGATGAAATTGTTGTCTTACATGGCACAAAGCATTGGGTTAAAGACAATTTTGGTTTTGATCAAAATGCTGATGCCATAACTCGCTTTAGAATGTGCATAGATAATATCTATACCTTGTATGAAAAAGGGTATAAGCAATATAAAGATGAAAAGAAATATAAAGTCGTTGCTACAGCAGTCAATAGTTATTGCAAGGCTGAATATCTGAGTGCAATTTTCTTACGGAAGGCATATAGCGGTTATCGACCATTACCTCTTTTCACTGATATAGATGAAAAACCTGAATTTTTTAACAAGAAAAAATACTCACCTTATGTGATTATTCGAGCACTAGAAAAAATATCGTTAGCACCAGAGGGATATTTAACTTCGGTTATTCAGCCTATTCTTGTTTCAGATGTTTCTAAAAAAACTAAATCAAAATTTTCTCGACAGCCAAATCTTGATTTCACCTTAATTACTGATCGTCTTAAATCCGAAATTTATTTATATGCCAAATATAAAACAGACATATTTACGGATAAGAAAAGGAATGGGAGTTGGAAGATTCGGCCTTCTAAGAAAAAGGCATCAGCTAATATTTTAACTTCAACTTGTGTAACTAATTTAACTGTCTTATATGAGGACAAATACATTCCATCTTTAGGGGTGTTTATTGGCAATTTGATGAATTTAATTAGATATGCTGTTGAATCAAAAACAATTACTGATCCAAATGACATTACTTTATTTAATTTGGTAAAACCATCTTTAATCCAGTCGCTTATCAATAGTGTGGTTATTAAAGGCAAGCCAGTTGTGCAGACTTATCTTCGTCTGATTACTACTTTTTCTTGTATGTGGAAGCCTGAATCATGTTTCTTTTCTGAATATCGGACTGAATTAGGTCTTGAGCTAAGTGAAGAAGAACTTATAGAAATGGCTAAAGAATATTATCCATTATTTGAGTCACTTAGACAGACCACAGGAAGCCTGTTAACTCTTAGTCCAAACTCTACCAAGATAAAAAATAGGTCTATTACAGATTTACCCGATCCTTCTATATACGTTCGAAAAGCCTTGTCTAAAGCTAAACAGGTTTTAGCTGCTCATGTTGGCTATCGCTCAGAATTAGAAGATACTGAGAAATCAGAGTACCCAACAGCAGTGCTTAGTAGAAATATCACTATTGTTTCTTGTTTATTAGAACTCCCTTTGCGAGCTAGAAACTGGTCAGACATGAAATTAGGTTATATACCTGATGGTGAATGCATATATAAAAACCAAGATGGTTTATATGAAGTCCATATACCAAAACATTGTTTCAAAAACTTTGATCAAGAAATCATTCCTGAAAATTTCGTCCATACATTTTCTAAAAGAACATCAGCAGTAATAGCTGCTTATTTGAATAAAGATAGGGCAACTTTCATAGGTAGCGAAGACTCACCTTATTTTATGGTATCAACTCGTTCTCCTTATTTGACCATTAGATCTCTATCAAGAGTTATTGAGGAATTCTTCAATATGTATGGAGATCAAAAAATTAAAAAAGGTGGAATTCGTATTCACTTTTTTAGGGATATTGTTGCCACTTCCTTCCTTAAACAATTTCCTGGCGCATACGCTCATGCAGGAAGATTGTTGTTAGATAGTGAAGAAACAATGAAACAGAACTATGGACACTTACAGCCAAAAGATGCTCTTTCATTGTGGCAAGCTCACAATGAAAGCAAGATGTTGGAGGGCGCATAAATGATTGATAATACTTTTAAAATAGTTGCTTCTGCCCTTAACCATAATATTGAAAGAGTTGTTGCTCATTTATTCCCAAATGGAAAAAAAGAAGGGAATTATTGGGTAACTGGTGATGTATTTGACACTCCTGCAACTGGTGGGGGAAGTTTTAAAATTGGTCTGAAAGGCAAATATCTAGGTATTTGCCGTGATTTTAATGGCGATGATAAAAGTTACGATTTAATTGATGCATGGGCGCTTCGTTTTTCTTTGAATAAGTCAGAAGCCTTGAATGAGGCTGCTAAATTTTTATCCTTAACTCAAGACATTCCAGTTAAGAAAGAAAGTGCTGCTACTAAAACTAAAAAGCCTGCTGAAATCATACAAAAACCAATTAATCAAAA
>ERZ808040.1392-NODE-1392-length-16316-cov-5.274524_pt1 | contig 16316 bp, 18 predicted proteins | sample MGYA00380191_ERZ808040 | MGnify/ENA primary metagenome ERZ808040 (study PRJEB31490, sample SAMN06133395) | mouse gut metagenome | isolation source: J6 | host: mice | place: China: Chengdu | collected 2015-05 ... | reverse complement strand
AACTTCCGCCTCATAAAAGCTGCCCATTGATTTTTGTATTTTTTTGTGCAGGCGCGTGCCCTCCTGCATCGCGTCCGGTTCGCTGTAACCCGCGGAATTGTCCAGATCACCGTGCCGCAGGATGAATTCCACAAGCCCCCGCACAGAAATCCTTACCTGATGTGCGCGGTCAAACGTACGTCCCCCTTGGCCGTCCCCTCCCGCACCTGTATCGCCAGGCGGGTTCGCTGCGGTGACCGCTTGTGTCTGTACGGAAGCTTCTGCCTCTGCACATTTCTCTTTTTTCTTCTCTATTCTTTTCTCCCGGCCTTCCATCCGTAACCTCGCACCTGTTCCTTCCCTGCGCCGCCATGAGTGTACCCCCGGCTGCTTTATTTCTGTTTCTCTTCTCCGGCTGTGATCCCGTTCCATGCCGCCAAATGCAGTAAATATAAAGCTTTGGCCATTCCTTCTTCCCCGTGCCGTCAAACTGTCCGGCACGCGGGTGGCATGAATAATTTGTGCGCCATACCTGCTTTTTGCCAGGTCAGCGCGGTATTTACGCTAAGGACATTATAGAATATATGTTCTCGCTTGGCAAGGTTATTTTCTTGTGGAACCTGACAATTATTTTCTTATCCCCATTAACATTTTCCCAAAATAAACCGATATATTTTATAGAAACAAACGAGTCACTGTTGAAATATGTATCCAAGGAGGGATTGACGCAGCAAATGGATTTTCGAGCAATTTCAAGGTGGTTCCGGTACAGGTTGTTTCCACGATTCCGAAGTTAAGGCGTGATACCCGTCAGTCTGCTTCCAGTTCCTATTCCGGCCATAAGAAGGATAGCACGTTCGAGGGGCTTCTGCAGCAAAAGCTTTCCGAAAACGCACCTCTTGACTGCTATACCGTCACCTATGGGCGCAACAGGCAGCTCCAGACTTTTTTCTATCAGCCAAAGCGTGAATACACCTATTAACCGGAAAAAACGGCTTCGGCGTGCATTAACTGCACGTCGGAGCCGTCTCCCGGTAATCCGTGCCGAATCCCAGTTGAGCCCGCTTAAAAAAACCGGCACGATATTTGTCTGCCATCCCGCCGGATTTGCCCCTTACAGGGCAGCATACCCAAAATCAGTCACCAAAACCGTTATTATTTTTTGCGGCAGCATCCGGCTCATCCGCATGACCTCGGACAAGTACCGGATGCCCTCACAACCATTCTTTCCCTGGCCTCCACCGTACCGCGCGGCGCACGGTATCGGACGATCCGCCTTCCCTAACCTTCCATCTGTCTCCCCAGAAAGGATGCCGCGGTCATCGCGAGCTTTTTCTCCGTGTCACCAATCTTGTCCCCATCATCTTTTGAGAGGATTAAAACAGCACCGATTGCGTCCCCCTCGCTCAATACCGGGACAACAACCTGGCTTGCCACATCCGAGAATTCAGTTGATACCGGGATAAAATCACGCTCTTCTTTGCTTGTGACCCTCATCTCCCTCTCCTCGATCGCCTGCTCAAGCTCCTTGCTGATGGATTTTGCCAACAGTTCCTTTTTTGCGCCGCCCGCGACCGCAATGAACTGATCCTTATCCGTAATTGCCACAATATGCCCCGTCACCTGTCCCAGCGCATCTGCATACTCCTTCGCAAACTGCGATAACTCCCCGATTGGGGAATACTTTTTCAGAATGATCTCACCCTCGCGATCCGTGAATATCTCCAGCGGATCCCCCTCGCGGATGCGCAGGGTCCTGCGGATTTCCTTCGGCACAACCACCCGTCCCAGATCGTCGATTCTTCTCACAATACCTGTTGCTTTCATATTTATCGTTGCCTCCGTTTACAGATTCATCTTTTTTCTTTGATCGTCGCATAACTATTATTTGTATATCGAGAAATAATATGTAATATATTTCTGCTTTTTTCATGGAATCTTATTTTATGGAATCCCGGCGGCAAAACAGACGGGCCAGATTCCCCATCTTATGATGAAGAATCCAGCCCGTCCATCCGGTCATATCATTCTGTCCGGTCATTCCCCCAGAAAAACAGAGCAACCGTTCCCGGACCGGTATGGCTGCCGACCGTCGTACCGATCGTGTTGATTTCTACACCGCCATCCAGTTTCGGAAATCTCTCCTCGATCCGGTCCGCCACTTCCCGCGCATCCCCATAGCAAGCCGACTGCGATATATAGCATTTCCCGGAATAATTTAACCCATCCGCAGCATATTCCTCCATTCGCTTTACGAGCTCCGCGATCGCTTTTTTCTTTGTATGGATCCGGTCACGCGGAATCAGCCTGCCGCGGTTGTCCACATTGAGCAGCGGGCATAACCCCAATACCCCGCCGACAAAACCCGCAGTTTTTGAAACGCTCCCGCTCCTGACATAAAAATCAAGATCGGTGGAAAAAAACCAGTGATGGAGCTTGAGGCGATTTGCACGCGCCCAGTCATACAGCTCGTCAATCGTCTTTCCCTCCGCCCTAAGCTCGGCAAGGCGGTCCATAAAAAGGCCGTAACCGGACGATGCCCCAAAGGAATCAAGGATAAATATCTTGCGTTCCGGATAACGTTCTTCCAGCCGGTTCCTCGCCGTCATCGCTGAGCGGATAACATCGGAAATCCCGGAGGAAAGACATACATGAAGCACATCTTGCCCCTTTTGCAAAAAGGAATCAAAATAGCGCTCGAATTCTTCCGCACGGATGGAAACCGCCCGTGTGGCCGCCCCGCACCGCATCGCTTTATAAAACTCCTGAAAGGTGATCGTCTTTCCCAGATCGTCGGTGTACTCCTTGCCATTCATTACATAATGGAAGCAAATGTACTGCAGTCCTCTATCCCTGAAATGTTCCTCCGAAATATCCGCTGTCGAGCAGCAGCTGATCACATAATCGTCCATACTCTCTCCATTTTTATCGGGTTACAACAATAATTTTCTGTCTTTATATGATACGCGGCATCAGACTCCCCCGCCTGCACCCAGCACAGAATTCATCAACTCCGCCATCCCTTCGCTCCCAAGCATTGTCTGAAGCATGTATGCCGCCATAAAAAACGAAAATACCAAGACAACAAGTGTCGCACGCGCCCAGTTTTTGCGGGTCTTGCTCGCGGTGTGCCCAAATGCCCAGATCAGCAGCAGCGCGAGATATGCAAGCATGCCGATCATCGGAACCATCGGTAACAGCATGACGACGATCCAGTGCAGGAAGCCTATTGAATTCTCTGCCTCCGCCAAGCCCGCCGTGCCGTTCAGAATCCCTGCCAGCCCCGGATCCCCGGCGGTGTGGTTTCCGCGGGCAGGTTCCCCGCCGTACCGGAAACTTCTCCCTTCTTGCCCCGCCCATTGGCCATCCTCTGTCTGTCCGAAAGACTGGCGGTACGGGGCATTCCCTGCCGCCTCCCTAACATTGCCGCCCTCCCGGCTCGCGTCGGTCGCCGTCCCGCAATACTCACAAAAATTCGCATTCTCATTGGCGATCGTCCGCCCACATGCTCTACATACCATAATCTCCTCCATGCTGCCCGCTCTGTTTTTGCATCTGAGCCATACCAAAGCACCCGCTTACGGCACAAACAACTGCAAAATGCGGAGCCCGCCGCCGCATCCTACGGTAAGTAAAATGCTTTCGCTTTTTGCTTACGTAAGGATAGGGAACATTCCCCATATCCGCCACTTATCTCATGCCTCTTTCACGCTTACTGTAATGATTTTCTGCGGACACTTCTCCGCACATTTTCCACAGTGTGTACATTTTGAATAATCAATATGCGCCAGGTTGTTCTCCACGGATACCGCGCCAAACTCGCAGGCTTTCACGCAGAGCATACAACCGATGCAGCCCGTCTCGCATGCGTCCTTGACCTGCTTGCCCTTATCATGGGAACTGCATGCCACGCGCTGCGCCGCTGCCGCCGGAACCAGCTCAATCAGGCTGTTCGGGCATTCCTTTACACACGCACCGCACGCCACGCATTTTTCTTCGTCAACGACCGCAATGCCGTTCACCACATGGATCGCGTCAAATTTACATGCCGCCACACAGCTGCCGTAGCCCATGCAGCCGTAACTGCAGAGTTTCTCGCCCCGCCCCGGCAGAAGAGCCGCTTTCTTGCAGTCTGCGATTCCGTCATAGCGGTATTTTACCGTTGTCTTGTCGCAGGTTCCATGGCATTTCACAAACGCCACTTTCTTTTCCGCAGCCTCGGCGCTCTGCCCCATAATCGCACCGATCTGCGAATGGACTGCCGTACCCGCCACCGGGCAGGCATTTACCGCGGCCTCACCCGCCGCGATTGCTTTTGCCAGCGCGTCACACCCCGCATAGCCGCAGCCTCCGCAGTTGTTGCCCGGCAAAAGCTCCCGCACGCTGCCCTCCCGCTCATCCACTTTCACCGCAAACGCTTTCGCCGCGATACCGAGCAGGACACCGACCAGCAAACCGACAATTCCCACCACAAGGGCAGCCATTCCTACTGCCCCAATATTAAATTCCAGAAATATCATGCTAAGTCTCCTATTTTAAGTTCCGCATTTCCCCTCCCAATGCCCAATTACCGTGGAAGAGGTTTTCTTTCCGCCTTGCTCCAAGAAAACTTCTTCCGGGCACTGTCCGGGGATTTGCTGTTTTAAGTTCCGCATTTCCCCTCCCAATGCCCAATTACCGTGGAAGTGCTTTTCTTTCCGCCCTGCTCCAAGAAAACCTCTTCCGGGCACTGTCCGGGGATTTGCTGTTTTAAGTTCCGCATTTCCCAGGCCTAGAGGATCCCCGCAAAGCCGCAGAACGCGATTGCCATCAGCCCTGCCGTCACCAGCACCATCGGTGAGCCCTTGAACACCTCCGGCACATCATTGTGCTCCGTGCGCTCGCGCACACCCGCCATGATGATGATTGCGATGGTAAATCCGACCGCTGTGCCAAAACCGTTCCACATGCTCTTTAAAACACCGTAGCCTTCGTCCGTATTCGTGATTGCCACACCGAGCACTGCACAGTTTGTCGTGATAAGCGGCAGGTAAACGCCGAGCGCGTTATAGAGGGACGGCATATATTTCTTCAGCACCATCTCAATAAACTGCACAAGCGCCGCGATCACCACAATAAATACGATCGTGCGCATATAGGTCAGGTTGATATGTTTGCTGCTCAAAATCCCGTTGTAGATGGCAGCGGTGATGCCGGAAGCAATCGTAATGACAAAAATGACTGCGCCGCCCATACCTGCCGCCGTCTCCGTGCGCTTTGACACGCCGAGGAACGGACAGAGCCCAAGGAACTGGCTCAGCACGACATTGTTGACCAGTGCCGCCCCCACGAGCAATAAGATCATTTCTTTCATTTCGTCTCACCCTCCTTCTTTCCTGCATCTGCCGGCACAGTCCCTTCCGCCTGCTGTGCGGACTTAACCGCCGGCACTTCTGCTGCTGTCTGCTGCGCGGCCGCCTTCTTCGCAGCGGCCTCCTTTGCAGCCGCTGCCGCTGCCGCTTTCTTTGCTGCTGCCTCCGCCGCGATGCGTTCCCGCTCCTCTGCGAGCACGGCATGGTTTGCCGCACAGACCGTACCGCTGCAGCTGCTGCAGTTCCCGCTGCAGGCGATCGCCCCGTCCGCTTTCGGTACATTCGTCGCAGACGGCATCTTAAACTTATTCTGCAGGCAGGTCAGTGCCGCGAGCACGAAGAACGCGCCCGGTGCACGGACAAAGATTGCCATCGGCACATAAGCATCCGGCATAATATGAAGCCCGAAGACCGTGCCCGCGCCAAGAAGCTCACGGAAAATGCCGATTGCCGTAAGCCCTGCCGTAAAACCGAGCCCCATGCCAACACCGTCAAAAACCGAAGGCAGCACCGGGTTCTTGGAAGCATAAGACTCCGCACGTCCAAGAATAATACAGTTTACTACAATAAGAGGAATATAGATGCCAAGCGACTGATCCAAGGACGGCAGGTAAGCCTTCAACAGCATCTGCACAATCGTAACGAACGAAGCGACCACCACGATAAACGCAGGCATGCGCACTTTGTCCGGTATTACCTTGCGCAGAAGGGAGATCAGCATATTGGACATAACCAGTACAACGGTTGTCGTCAGCCCCATACCCAGACCGTTCATCGCCGAGATCGTGACGGCCAGTGTCGGACACATACCGAGCATCAGCACAAATGTCGGGTTCTCTTTGACAATACCATTATAAATACGTTCCGTGCACTTATTCATTTCCGACACCTCCTATCCCTGATGCTGCCATATCTGAGGCAAAGCACAGCCCTGCGTTGACCGCTCCTGTCACAGCTTTTGTTGTGACAGTCGCGCCGCTGATCGCATCAATTTCATTTTCTTTTGACGCACCGTTCTTTACATAGACAAGCTCAGAAACATTCTTGCCGATAAACTGTTCCTTGAATACCGCCTCATCCGCTTTCATGCCAAAGCCCGGCGTTTCGTTCAGCGTGACAAACGCAATGCCCGTAATCGCACCATCCAGCCGGTAACCCATTGTCATCGTGATCGCGCCGCCGTAACCTTTCTTTGTTGTGACGGTCATTACGTAGCCAAGCGTCTTTCCGGAAGCATCAAGCGCCAGCCCCGCCTCACCGATCACAATACTCTCAAACCCGTTCTCTTTTAAAAGCTCTTCTGCGGACGCTACCTTTGCTGCAACTGCCGCATCGTCCGTTACAATCGAAACTGCTTCCGGGTATACCTCGCGGTACGCCGCTTCCTTTGCCGCCGCCTCCTGCTCCGCAATACGGTCCTTTGTCAGCTCATTGACAAAGCCAAGCAACACCGCTGCCACCAGGGTGATAATACAGAGCGCAAGCGCATCCTTTATGATGGAAGCACTGTTTTTCTTATTTTCTGACATACTGCTTCCCTCCCTTCCCAAATGCGCGCGGCATTGTAACCTTCTCGATCAGCGGAACCAGAAGATTACAGAAGATAATCGCGTAGGATACTCCCTCGGCACTGCCGCCAAATATACGGAAAATACCGGTCAGGATACCAAGGCAGATACCAAATACGATACGCCCCGCCGGGGTGACTGGGCTCGTCACATAGTCCGTCGCCATAAAAAATGCCCCGAGCATCAGACCGCCGCCGCAAAGCTGCTTTGCAAGGTATGTAAGGTCAAACCCGTGCCCGCCAAACAGCAGGATAAATACCGCAAAGCTGCCAAAGTAAGCAAGCGGGATGCGCAGCGAAATCACACCGCGCAGCACCAGATACACCCCACCAAGCAACAGCAGGAGCGCGCTCGTCTCGCCGATCACGCCGCCCGTAAAGCCAAAAAACATATCAAAAAGCGAAGTTTCCCCCGCACCTTCTTTTAAAACTGCCAGAGGTGTCGCGGACGAAAGCCCATCCACCGAAGCGATCCCGTTCATAAAAACGCCGCTGCCTTTTTCCACTGCAAACGATGCCATCTGGCTGGCAAAACAGATCAAAAGGAAACACCGCGCCGCAAGCGCCGGGTTCATAAAATTCTGGCCGAGACCGCCGTAAAGCTCTTTCACCACGATGATTGCAAACGCACCGCCGAGTACCGGCATCCAGAGCGGGATGCCTGCCGGCAGGTTCATGCCGATCAAAAGTCCTGTCACGACCGCACTGCATTCATACGGACCTTTCTTGCGTTTTGCAAACTTATAAAACAAATATTCCGAAACCACGCAGGATGTCACGCTCACCAAAAGTACCAAAAGCGCCCGGAACCCGAACTGTACTATCCCAAACAGACATGCCGGCGCGAGCGCGATCACCACGTCCCGCATGATGTCAGCCGTTGTCACACTGCTTCTGACATGAGGAGAAGCAGATACATGATACAAATTTTTCATCTCATCCTTCCCCCTTATTTTTTCCTTCTCGCATCCAGTATGCTCTTCCTCGCCTGCTTGAACGCCTGCGTCAGGCGCAGCTTCGCCGGGCAGACAAACGCGCAGGAGCCGCACTCACAGCACTCCATACCATTCAGCTTTTCGAATGCCCCATAATCGGAGCGCATTGCCGCCGGATAAAGCATTTGCGGCACGATCCCTTCCGGGCAGGCATTCACACAACGCCCGCAGTGGATACACGCACCCGGCTCGAATGCCGCCACCTCGTCTTTATTAAGCGCCAGCAGCGCGGAGGATGTCTTCGTCACCGGGATATCGAGCGAAAAAAGTGCCTGCCCCATCATCGGCCCGCCGGATATGATCTTCTCCGGCTCCTCATGAAAACCACCCGCCGCCTCCAAAAGTTCTGCGTAGCGTGTTCCGGTGCGCACCACAAAGTTGCGCGGGTCTTTGACCGCATCGCCCGTCACCGTTATGATGCGCCGGATGAGCGGCGTGCTCTCCGCAACTGCCAAATACACTGAAATTACAGTGTCCACATTATTCACGATACAGCCCGCATCCGCCGGGAGCATCGAAGAATTGATCTGCCTGCCCGTCACGGCGTAGATCAACATGCGCTCCGCCCCCTGCGGGTACTTTGTTTTCAGGGGCTGTACGGTGATGCGCTCTTCATTTTTTACGAGCTCCGAAAGTTTTGCGACCGCCTCCGGTTTGTTGTCTTCCACCGCGATCACGCCCTTCGCATGGTCAAAAAGCCGTAGGATCACCTTGAGTCCCCCGATCAGCCTCTCCGGCTCTTCAAGCATCATCCGGTAATCCGAAGTCAGGTATGGCTCACATTCCGAGCCATTGACAATGACATAGTCAATCTCATCCTCGTTTTTTGGCGACAGTTTCACGTGGGTCGGAAAACCTGCTCCTCCCATACCAACGATGCCCGCTTCTTTCACATAATTGCGGATTTCTTCCTTTGAAAGTTTGGACACGTCCCTCTTTTCCCCAAAATCCGGAACTGTCTCGTAAACCCCGTCGTTTTCCACTACCACGGACTCCACCATCGAGCCGTTGACCATCTGCCGCGGCTCAATGGACTTCACCGTCCCGGAGACGGAACTTACAACGCAAGCGGAGACAAAACCACCTGCTTCCGCAAGCTTCTGTCCGACAAGCACGCGCTGCCCTTTTTCCACGATGACTTTTGCCGGGGCACCGATATGCTGCGATACCGGATAGACCAGTTCCCCCTTTGGGAGCAGCACCGTGGTCGGTTTATGCATTGATAGCTCTTTCCCCTCAAACGGATGGCTTCCACCGCGAAAAGTACCTGCTGCCATAACAAAACCCTCCTAAATTTTTAGTTCCGTATATGCCCTCCCGGCACCGATGGCCGAGCCGAAGCTGACACTCGCACAGTTTGCGGCAGTTCTTCCCGGTGCGGTACGGACACATACTGTTTTTCGTTCCGCATATCCCCTTTTCCCTTACCCGCCTTGACTGGAACCCATTTCCATGAACTAACGCCAAACGGACGATACAAGCGGAATATCTCTTACGAGTATAACACATCCGCTTATTTTTTTAAATATTTTTTTCAATAATTTTGATAAATGCGTCAAATTATTGTATATTTCGTATCCGTTGTCTTTCTGCAAAAACCGACAAAACATGAATACCCTTGCATATTTGTATAAATATATTTCATTCTTTTCCCAAGATTGCAGAAAATTTAAATAATTTTAATATATTTTCAAAAAGTTATTGCTTTTTTATCATATCGTGTTATAATTAAATTAAATAATTTCTGAAGTTCTTATGCCCCTGGGTGCGGAATTGGCGAAGCAAAACGGGGGGAAATCGTTTATGAAACATCGAAATAGCGAAGATAAGCCTCCTCCTGTTTTATGGAATTTCCGGCCGGAAATGCGCACATCCCTGCTCAACTTGATTTCATCAAGGAGAAGGGGGATTGTCCATGATCCCACAAACGAAAGTCTATAAAACCAAAAACGGAGGCAAAGATTATGAAAAATTTAAAAGTAAAGAACCTATTGACACTCATCAACGTCGCACTCGTCTGTCTCGTGGCACTCATCTTAGCAGGTATCTCAATTTACAATTTCAAAACCACAACCGACATGGCATCAACCGAATATGAAAACGCGATGAATAACGGCTACCAGCTGGAACTCAAATCCCAGGTCCAGGCCGCGGTCAATGTACTGCAGGCCGAATATAACAAAATCCAGACCGAAGGTATCCCGGAGGAGGAAGCAAAAAACAGGGCGAAAGAGATTGTACGCGAGATGCGTTACCGGGATGACGGCAGCGGTTATTTCTGGATCGACGACACGGATTACATCCTTATCATGCATTCCGTCCTGCCGGAGCAGGAGGGCAATAACCGCCATGATGTCAAAGACCTGAACGGGGTATTTTATGAGCAGTCCATCATAAAAACCGCTACCGGCCCTGCCGGATGCGGCTACAATGAATTTCACTTCACCAAGGCGGACGGCGTGACCGTCGCCCCGAAGCTTTCATATTCCCAGCTGTTTGAACCGTGAAACTGGATTGTTTCCACCGGGAATTACATTGACGAGATGCAGGCGGAAATGGAAGAAGTCCACCAAGCGATCGACAAGAAGTTCAGCCAGTTCTTGATCTTTATCATCAGCATCACACTGGTTCTCATCGTGCTTTCCTTCCTTATTGCAAGGTTTCTCGGCTCAGTCATCTGCAAGCCGCTCGAAAAGATCCAGCAGCTTGCCCTGCGCCTTTCCGGGGGCAATTTATCCACACCGGTTGACGTAAGCGGGGAAAATGAGCTCGGCCAGACCGCCAAGTCCCTGAATGAGGCGCAAACTAATATGGTCTCCCTCCTCTCGGATGTCCGCGGAACCTCTGACCTTCTTTCGGCTGCCGTTTCCGAATTTAAGGTCAACTTCTCCGTGATGGGCGGCTCCATCCAAAACGTCGCACTTGCGGTGAATGAGATTGCCGATAACAGCACCGGACAGGCGGGTTCAACCTCGGCCGCTTCCACCGGGATCGGGGAAATCTCCGAAAGCATCGCACGGACAGCCTCCGAGGCCGGCTCCTTGGAAACCAACACGAAGACAATGCAGGATTACTCCAGCAAGTCGATGCAGACACTAGAGAACTTGATTTCGGTCAGCTCCCAGACAACACAGGATATCAGTGAGATGTATTCCCAGACAGAAACGACAAACAGTTCCGTCGAAAAGATCCGGCAGGCCGCGGATCTCATCTCCCAGATTTCTTCCCAAACCAATCTCCTCTCGCTCAACGCTTCGATCGAGGCGGCAAGAGCCGGCGATTCCGGCAGGGGCTTTGCCGTGGTTGCAGGTGAGATCGGCAACCTCGCCACACAGTCCGACGCGACGGCGAAGGAAATCAACAAGATCATTGGCGAGCTGACGGAAAATTCCAGTAAGTCCGTCCAGATCATGAACCGCATCAACGACGTTTCCAAACAGCAGCTCGAAGCATTGGATGACACCGAGCACATGTTCATGAACCTGCAGAAATCGCTGAATTCCTGTATTGATTCTACCAACGTGATCACCGAACATATCGCCCATGTCAATGAGCAGAAGGATATGATCATGGAGAGTGTTAATACACTGAGTGAATTGGCGACCTCCAACGCTGCCTCCACGAAGGAGACATCCAGCATGGCAACAGAGTTAGAGACCGCCGTCAGCGAATCAAACCATATCGTGGAAGACCTGTCCGCCGATGTGGAAAAACTGGCACGGGCACTTGGCCAATTCCAATTCTAAAAAAATCGGGCCGTTGCAAAACGCAGTACCCTCCGATACCGCGGAATCCATCCAATGATGGAAACCACACATTATCGGAAATGCATTTTGCAACAGCCCTTTTGTTTTCCGGCAAGTCAAAGACTGACTCGCTCATTGCCGGTTATAGTAGTCAATCCCTGCGCTTGGACGGAAATAGGTCCGGATATAACCGTCGGTCGAGACGACAACAAACTCATTTGTTTTCTCAATGTAATAAATGTCATCCCCGTCTTCCGCCTCGATCTTGTGCAGGGCATCCGGCGACTGGATGACGCGGTTCGCGCCCGCCAGATATTCTTCTTTTGTCTCATAATCAAATTCTTCCCCGTGTTTTTCGAAATGCTGCTCCAGATAGGAATCCCTTCGAAATTCATAGAGAATTTCAACCGCATCCGCATCCTTCCGGCCGGAATCCTCTTCTTCCCCCGGATCATCCGGCGTTTCGGTATCATCTTCCGGCTGTTGCGTCGGTGTCACTGTTACCGTAGCTTCCGGGACTTCCGTCACCTCCGGCTCGTCCGTGGTTTCCGGCGCTTCCGTCACCTCCGGTTCGTCCGTGGCTTCCGGCGCTTCTGTCACCTCCGGTTCGTCCGTGGTTTCCGGCGCTTCTGTCACCTCCGGCTCGTCCGTGGCTTCCGGCGCTTCTGTCGCTTCCGGTTCCTCCGTCGCTTCCGGGACTTGCGTGATTCCCGGTGCCGCCGTCACCTCGGTCTGATATGTGTCCGAGCCGGCTTCCTGCCCGCCGTCCCCAAAAAAGTAATTCACCGCAAAACCAAGGATCAAGAGCACAATGATCCCGGCCAGCGTCCTTTTCCGCCTTGCCGTCATATCCTCCTGCCCGTTTTTCTTCTGATTCTCCTGCATAGAAATACCCCATTCATTTTTTCAAAATACTTTACCAGAAAAAATACAGCCCGTCAAGCCCCATGCCGCAGAGCATCCCGGAAAATATATGGGCTGTCTTCCAGATACATCCTGCATGGTGCCGTATCCTTTTCGGCAAGGCTGCCGCAATATATGCCCTTTCCCTGCTTCCTTTATTTCTTTTCCCTCCGGTCAGGCTCACCCCGCTCAAGCCGCCAGCCAAGCACCGACCCGACGAGCATCAGCACCGTAAAAACCACGATTAAAATATTTTCAACCATTAAAAATCCCTCTCTCTCCATTCTTTATAAAAGATACACAAAATAAGCCGCATAACACAAAAGCATTACAATCCCGCCCGCGCGCGGCAGTTCCTTCTTCTTCCGGCTGGCAGCCCACAGGAGCACACCCGCCGCAACCGCAAACACACCGTCTACCAAAAAAACCTTCTGGTAAGGCACCGGCGTGATCAGCGCTGACGTTCCCAGAACAAACAAAATATTAAATATATTGCTGCCGACAATATTCCCGACCGCAATATCTGCATTGCCCTTCCTCGCCGCAACTACCGAAGTCACAAGCTCCGGCAGGGATGTGCCGAGCGCCACAATCGTAAGCCCGATAAAACGGTCGCCCACCCCAAGGATCCTGGCGATCTTTGTCGCGCTGTCCACCGTGACATTACTGCCCGCAACCACCACCACGGCTCCGGCCAAAATATAAAAAAGAAGTATCCGGGTCTTTTTGGCGGATTCCTGCTTTTCCTCCTTCCCGCTTTTCGCGAGTATGAACAAGTAACCTAAGTACACGAAAAACAGTACCCAAAGCAAAATGCCTTCCCCCCGCGATATAACAGCCCCCGTCTTTCCAAGAAGGACAAAAACCACGGTAATCCCTGCCATAAACGGGATTTCTACGTAAAATGTCGATTTCCTGACAGTTAACGGTGATATGGCAGAAGCCAGGCCGAGGATGACCAGTATATTTAAAATATTACTGCCAACCACATTTCCGACCGCAATATCCGCACTTTCCTTGAGTGCCGCCGTAATACTGACTGCCGCCTCCGGCACACTTGTTCCCATCGCCACAATCGTAAGGCCGATGACCAGCTGAGGAATACCGAATTTCTTGGCAAGCCCCGAAGCGCCGCCAACAAACCAGTCCGCCCCTTTCACAAGCATTGCAAACCCGGCTGCCAGAAGCAAAATATGTAAAAATATCATTGCAACACCTCTTTCCTGCCCTGCACGGGCACGACAAACACACCTGACGATGCCAGATGTAGGGTTTTCCCATAATTTCCCGGAGTACCGCGGCAAAACAAGCCTGCGGGTAACCCCTGTTTGAGCAGTGATATTTATTTTTTCCCGTCCTTTTTGTGGATATAGTCCAGAATGACGGCCATTCCCCGCAATTTCCGAAACCGCATCGTTTGGGCCGTAATATGAAAACAGAAAAATAAGAAAAATGCAATCCCTAAAAAGAGGCATACCAGCAACTGCTTTGCCTCCCTTTGCCCCATGCCATCTACCGCCCGGCCAAATACCTGTGGTGCCCGCAGCCCCCGCACACCAAGCATCCTTGCCGTACATGCCAAAGGCTCGGAGAGCTTGCTGCCGCACTTGTCAATCGAAGTTCTTCCCGCCAAAGTTTTTGTGTAGTCCAAAAAGGAATCTGCCCGAAGAGATTCCGGGCACATCCCTGAAAAAAGCATGCTGATCGTCAAAAGAAAGCATAATAGCCTGTTCCGGTTCCCTTTCACAAAAACAACTGCCTTTCCGAAGCAGAACCACCGCTTTTGGCATGCCGATGGCAGGACACTTTCCGGACATACCAAAAGCCGCAGTTCTCCCCACCAAATAACTTCCCCGCTAAAAAAGCATTCCGAACTCCACGCGGACTTCCCCGCGCTTTAGGTCATTGTTGCTGTAACAGCAGGCATCAAACCCCATCAGCGTAAGCCCCTCATGCAGATAAAATCCGATGGCATTCACGTTGCAGGACTGCGTCTCAAGAATCAGTGCCCTGCGCCCCTCCCGGCGCGCCTGTTCTTTTACCTTCTCCATCAGTGCATGCCCGACCCCTTTCCCGCGCAGGCTCTCGTCGACCCAGAGTTCCGTGACGCGCAGGCGGTTCGCCCATTTCTCTAGGGCGGTTTCCACTACCGCCATCAGTTTCCCATCCTGCACGATTCCGCTTGCGCAAGCCTGATCCCAATGAGGTTCATACAGCCGGTCAGGAAAATCATATTCCTGCGGCGTATGCGTGACCGGCCGGGGAAACGGCTGCTTTTTCATTTCCACCACAAAACCGTCCGCCCCGCGTTCCACGGAAATGTGGTAATGCTCCTGCGTCGTATATCCGATCGGGACAATGGTGTTTTCCCACTCCTCTTTCGGGAGATGGATGATCTTATATTCCATAGATAACCTCCGTTCTGCAATTCTTTTCGTCACAGCTTCGCGCAGGGAGTTTGTCCGACCCGCACATTCTTTCCCCGAACGCAAAGCTGTAACCGTGGATCCGTTCCGGGGCGCTGCCCTTTGCAGTCAGGGCAGCGTAACCCCGCATTCACACTACAAATCCCAAAAACGTCCCCACTTCGCCCAGTACATAGTGGATCACACAAAGCCCCCAAATGTTCCCCTGCTTCTGGTACATGATCCCAAGCACCCCGAGCAGCAGACTCGCCCCAATCATGGACGGCAGCCCGTGTGCAACATGCAGCACTCCAAAAATAAGGGCGGAAACAAAAATTGACAGGGCGGCTGCATACTTCCCGGTGAAAATCCTTTTTAAATTCTCCTGCATTACTCCGCGCGCCAGAAACTCCTGCAATATTACAGTCAGGGGATAGAACAGATCCGCCGCCGACCCCGCGCTCCAATCCCAGAAAGGAGCCCCTTGCGGGAAATATCCCGGCACAGTCCTTAACATCAAAAGCTTCACGGCTACCATGAGTGCACTAACCCCCGCGGAGATTAAGACCGCAGGAAGGAATGTCGCTCTCTTATCGGAGACCCGGAGCCCGATATCATGGACGGAAAAACTCGTCATCTTTAAAATAATCAAAAACATACCGACCGAGATCGCCTCGATCATCAGGTTCATCACCCACGGTGCCGGCTCCGCCCCGAAAAAGCGCAGCAGGCTCCACAGGAAAATATATGTACAGACACAGACCATCAGCACCGCAAACACAACCGAGGACTCACGCCGCCGGACATTCAGCTGATGCACCTGCGTGACATCCGAAAAAAGCACGACCACCCCGATCTGGTGCACACCGTCCTCGTCGCGCAGGAATGAAGACGTAAGCTGAAAATAGTACGATTCCCCGCTCTCGCTCCGGAAAGCGGCCTCCCCGCTGTGTACTTTCTCCTTATTGTAGACTGCATCCAAAACGAACTGATGGAAGCCGTCATTTACTCCCGCGGTATCTTTCTCCAAAAATGCCGCCCGGTAGGTATCTCCCTGTACTTTCTCTCCCACACCCAAAAGCCGGCGGCCCTGCTCGTTCAGATATAAGATATGCCCTTTCATATCCAGAACCAGCACGCCATCGTTCATATCCCGCATTATGCGCGGTATGATCTGCTGTCCCGCTTCCCTGATCTGCATCGTATGCCTCCCTTTTACCGACACTATAATTATGTCCTGCGGACATGATAAGCGCGTCTATGCGCTTTCCCTCCTGCGGACGCGCACGGTTCGCCAGGGAAATTGTCCTCCCCCCGGCCGGACGGCAAACCAGCGCTGGTATCATGTCTGTCGCCATTACACCATGTCC